>Ga0181536_10002854_pt1 | contig 19158 bp, 17 predicted proteins | sample PEATcosm2014_Bin_41_FD_121105 | JGI IMG/M metagenome (GOLD analysis project Ga0181536, IMG submission 121105) | Peatland microbial communities from MTU Mesocosm Facility, Houghton, MI, USA - PEATcosm2014_Bin17_60_metaG | ecosystem: Environmental > Terrestrial > Soil > Wetlands > Peat | place...
ACGGCTTTGGGGGAGCAGAGAGGCGAAACGTCCGGCGCTCCTGAACGCGAAGCTCAGTGCCGTGCATGCCGGCGGTGGGCGGGGCTGGAAATCGGATCACTTGGAACCATTTCTTTTTTGTCGCCTGCGGCGACAACATCGACAAGAACCGTCGATGTGGAAGACAGAAGACAGGAGTCAGAATTCAGAATCAAGGAGCGCGCTTCCGCGCGGATTCTGAACTTGTTGATTTCGGCAGTACGCCCCCAGGCGCGGAACGGGCCCTCGCATTCTTACTTCTGACTGCTGTCTCCTGGCTCCTCATTTGTGCTAGTGTAATGATTTCATCGCAACACTGGAGGACAAATGATGGAGGCCCTTGGCCTGATTGAAACAAAAGGTTTGGTAGGCGCCATCGAAGCCGCCGATGCCATGGTCAAGACCGCCAACGTGATCCTGACCGGCAAGGAATTCGTCGGCGCCGGCCTGGTCTGTATCACTGTCCGCGGCGATGTCGGCGCGGTCAAAGCCGCTACGGACGCGGGTGCAGCCGCGGCCCGGCGCGTCGGTGAGCTCATCAGCGTCCACGTCATCCCCCGCCCTCACGAAGAGGTCGAAAAGATCCTGCCCACCGGCGGCCTGAAGAAGTAACGTCCGATGCTCGCGGACAAAGACCTTCTCTCGATCCAGGAGGTCCGCACCAAGGTCGAGAAGGCATTCGCGGCGTGGCAGAAGTACCGCAGGTTCTCCCAGGAACAGGTGGATGCGATTGTGGAACGCATGGCTGCCGCCGCGCGCGCCAATGCCAGGCGCCTCGCCGACCTGGCCGTGGAAGAGACCGGCTACGGCAACGCCAAAGACAAGTACGTCAAAAACCTGCTCGCCTCCGACTGGCTCCCGCGCCGCATGCGCGGCATGAAAACCGTCGGCATCATCCGCGAGATCCCCGAAGAAAAGATCGTCGAGATCGGCACGCCCGTGGGCGTCGTCGCGGCCATCCTGCCGACCACCAACCCCACGTCCACCGCCATCTACAAGATACTCATCTCGCTCAAGGCCGGCAACGCCGTGGTCATCAGCCCGCATCCGCGCGCGCACAAATGCACGTGCGCCACCGCCGCCATCCTCTATCAAGCCGCCGTCGAAGCCGGCGCGCCCGAGGACCTCATCCAGTGCGTCGATAACGCCACCCTGGAAGGCACCAACGCGCTCATGCGCCACGAACTCACCAGCGTGATTCTCTCCACCGGCGGCGCGGGCATCGTCAAAGCGGCGTATTCCAGCGGCAAGCCGGCCTTCGGCGTGGGTCCCGGCAACGTCCCGGTGCTGGTGGATACTTCGGCCGACCTGGAAGACGCCATCCCGAAAATCGTCGCCGGCAAGTCTTTCGATTACGGCACGGTCTGCTCGAGCGAACAGGCCATCGTCGCGGAAGCCTCCTTGCGCGACCGCATCCTCGCCCTGCTCAAAGCGCAGAAGGCCTACATCGCGACCGACGCGCAGCGCGACGCGCTCGGCAAACTGCTCATCATGCCGAACTGGACGGTGAACCCGCAGTGCGTCGGGCAGGCGCCCACCAAGATCGCCAAGATGGCCGGCTTCGAAGTGCCGCCCGACACCTCCATCATCTGCGCCGAAGTGGCCGGCGTGGGCAAGCAGCATCCGCTCTCCGCGGAAAAGCTTTCGCCGGTGCTCTCGCTCTACTTCGTTCCCGATTTCAACAGCGCCGCCGACACCTGCTTCGCGCTGCTGAAATTCGGCGGCATGGGCCACACCGCCGTCATCTATTCGAAGAACGACGCCCGCACCCGCGAGTACGCGCTGCGCATGCCGGCCATGCGCATATTGGTCAACACACCCGCGCCGCAGGGCTCCACGGGCATCACCACCAACGTCTTTCCCGCCATGACGCTGGGTTGCGGCGCCGCCGCCGGCAACAGCACTTCCGACAACGTCGGCCCGCAGCACCTCATCAACATCAAGCGCCTGGCTTACGTGGTTCGCAAACCCGAGGAGGCCTTCGAAATGCCGCTCGATTACAACGCCGCGCCCGATAGCAGGGCCCTCCCCGCTGTGCCCATCGATCGCGGCACGGTGGTGGCGGCCGTGGAGCGTTATCTGGCTTCCCGCGGGGCTTCCGTTCCGGGCGGCGCTTCCGCCATTCCGGGCGGGCCTTCTTGCGCCTGCGAAACCAGCCACGCCGCGCCCGCGCGCCCGGGGGCGCCGAATGCGGCCGCCGACGTGGTGGACCGTTTCCTGTCCCGCCGCGCCAACGCCACGCCCGGCTGACTGACCACGGAGTGCCCCATTAATCCGGCGGCGCCATCCGCTCCGCCGCCGCAGCCCCCCAAGGTAGTCTGTGAAGACGACGTGCGTGACGCCATCCGCGAGAAGCGTAAAATCTATATAGGGCCGAAGACGATTGTCACGCCGTCCGCCCGCGACCTGGCCGGCACCTCTGATATTCTGGTGCTGGCGAAGGACTGAGGCATCGACAAAGTGGATTTGAATCTCAACACCCTAAAACGCGAAATCCTGGAGTACCTGGAATCGTCGGGCCTGACCGTGTTTTACGGCCATGCCGGCGCGCTGGAAGATCCCACCATGGTGCTCTGGGACGTGGAACACCAGCCGGATTACCACAAGTTCCTGGAAACCGCGCGGACGGTCGGCGCACAGTTGGTGGTCTTCGCTTGCCGCGAATTCGACGCCTCCGATCTCGACGACCTCGCGTCGCACCTCGACGACATGGGCCTCAGCCGCGACGAGCGGCGCGAATACGATTCCCGCCTGCGCGATCTCCGCGTCCACCAGGGCGTCACCTGTTCGCTGGAACTGGCCTTCGACCACAACTCCCGTCTGTACGTCTTCGAGCTGCAGCCCGATTGGTACGAGGATTTCCTCAACCTGGAAGACGAGATTATGTCGCGCTTCACCGACGAAGACGACGAAGAGCCCGACGAACCGCTGGGCGGCTACTTTTCCAAGAACTAGCAAGTGATTGAGACAGGTTTGGCCGCCGAGGAACGCCGAGGGACACAGATTGAAAGCCAATAGTTCATCTGCGTCGATCCCTGTTCGCCGGCGGCTCAAATTGTTTTTTTGGGTATCCGGCTAGTGGCTCGCTGGCTGCTTCCCACTCCCGATCCGCAAACGGCCGGGGCTCTGGCCGCGGCTCTCGGCATCTCGGCTGCCACGGCCCGAGTGCTGGCGCGCCGCTCCCTGGCTTCCCCCGGCGACGCCCGCCGCTTTCTCCATCCCTCGCTCGACCAGCTTCACGACCCGCTCACTCTGCGCGACATGCCTGAAGCCGTGGCGCGTCTCCAAGGCGCCATCCACGCTCACGAAAAAATCCTCATCTACGGCGATTACGATGTCGACGGCACCATGTCGGTGGTCCTGCTCATCACCGCCATCCGCCTCTGCGGCGGCGACGTCCGCTACCACGTGCCCCACCGGCTGAAGGAAGGCTACGGAATGCGGCCGGAAGTGGTCGAAACCGCCGCGGCCCAGGGCGTCACCCTGATCGTCAGCGTGGATACCGGCATTCGCGCCGCCGAAGTGGTGCGGCGCGCCACCTCGCTCTCCATCGATGTGATCGTCACCGACCATCACCTGCCCGACGCCGATCTGCCTGCCGCCCTGGCCGTCATCAACCCCAATCGCCGCGACTGTTGCTATCCCGAAAAGAATCTCTGCGGCGCCGGCGTGGCCTTCAAACTCGCCCAGGCGCTGCTTGCGGCGATGGGCTGGCCGGCAGAGCGGGTGCGGAAGATCACCGGGTCGTTCCTCAAGCTGGTGGCCATCGCCACTGTGGCCGATGTGGTCCCGCTCACCGGCGAAAACCGCGTCATGGTGAAGCACGGCCTGGATGGACTGCGCGACATCCGCAACATCGGTCTCCGCGCGCTGCTCGGAGTTGCCGGTTTCGCTCCAAACACCGCGCCCAGCGCCCGCCAGGTAGCCTTTCAGATTGCGCCGCGGATCAATGCCGCCGGACGCATGGACACCGCGCGGGCGGTGATCGAGCTCTTCCTCACCACCGATCCGGAGCGCGCCGGCGCGCTTGCCGGACAACTCAACCAACAGAACGCCGAGCGCCGCCAGGTGCAAGCCACCATCGTCGAAGCCTGCGAACGCTTGCCCATGGACGCCTCCACCTGCGCCCTGGTCTACTACTCCGAAGAGTGGCACCGCGGCGTTCTCGGCATTGTGGCCAGCCGGCTGATCGAGCTCTTCCATCGGCCCGTCTTCGTGCTCGGCCGCAATGCCGATGACGGCCTGGCGCAGGGCTCCGGCCGCAGCATATCGGCCTTCCACCTGCTGGACGCTCTGGAATCCATGCGCGATCTGTTCGTGAAATTCGGCGGCCACGAGTTCGCGGCCGGCGTCACCCTGGAAGCCGCGCGGGTGGACGAGTTCCGCGCCCGTTTCAACGCCTGCGCCGCGGCCCGCCTGCGCGCCGAAGATTTCGAGCCCACCCTGGATATCGACGCCTGCCTCTCGCCGAGCGAGATCACCGGTCCCGTCGCGGAGGAATTGTTCGCCCTGGCGCCCTTCGGCAACGGCAATCCGCCGCCGCTATTTGCCGCGCTGGATGTCGAAGTGGCCGCCCAGCCGGTGGTGATGAAGGAGAAGCACCTGCGCATCACGGTCCGCCGCGACGGCCGCACGCTGACGCTCAAAGCCTGGAACTTCGCCCAGCGCGGCGCCGAATTCTTCCCCGGCGCGCGCATCGACATAGCCTTCACCATCGAAGAAGACGCCTACTCCGCCTCGCGCGGCAATGCGCCCTGGGCGGCGATTCTCCGTGACGCGCGGCCGAAGATTTGAAGAAACACCGGCGCGAGTGCCTCAATATAGGCCGAAAGGCTTTCGTGAGCGGGCGCACGTCTTTTCGCGGAATGACGGCGTCTCTATGATAGGCTGAAAAATAGGAGATCAATTGAGCCTAGAAGCTCCCCCTGCCTTGCTCCTGCAAGCTGATATCTGGAAGATGATCCAGGGCAGCCCCATGACACTGGCAGTCCTGGGAATCTTGTTTTGTTTTTCGATCTATTCCTGGACGGTGATTTTTTCGAAGTGGCAGTCGCTGCGCCACGCGCGAAAGACCGACGGCCGGTTTTTGCGCGCCTTCCGGAAGGCCACGGGTCTGGAAGCGGTGCTGGTGGCCACCGAGCAATACCGGCCGTGCCCGCTGGTGGTGGTGTTCGACTTCGGATACGAAGAAGTCGAAAGGCAGGTGCGCGGGAACGCCAAGCTGACGAACCGGACGGCGGTGGAGCGTTCCCTGCAACTGGGGATCAGCGAGGAACTGGCGCGGCTGGAGCGGAACATGGCGTGGCTCGCGACCACGGCCACGGTGTGCCCGTTTATCGGACTGCTGGGTACGGTGCTGGGGATCATCCAGGCGTTCCTGGACCTGAGCCAGCAGGGCAGCACGAGCCTGCGGACAGTGGGGCCGGGCATCGCGGAGGCGCTGATCGCGACGGCGGTGGGACTGATGGCGGCGATTCCGGCGGCGGTCTTCTATAACATCCTGGGCGGCCACATTCGGGAGATCGGGGCGCGCATGGACGATTTCGCGCTGGAGTTCCTGAATATGACGGAGCGCAGCTTCGGAGGGTAAACACATGGCGATGTCGGTGAACGGCGGCGGGGGGTTCGGGTCCCGGAGAGGCCGCGGGCGGTCGATGCTTTCCGAGATCAACGTCACGCCATTCGTGGACGTGGTGCTGGTGCTGTTGATCATCTTCATGCTGACGGCGCACGTGATGGAGTTCGGCATCGAGGTGGACGTGCCGCAAGTGAAGTACGTGAAGGACACGGCGCAGCAGATGCCGGTGATTACGATCGACAAGACCGGCGATTCGACGCTCAACGGCGCGAAGGTGAACATCAACGACGTGGCGGCGATCATCCGCCGGCAGTTTCCGGGGGCGAAGGGCGTGTACGTGCGCGCGGACAAGGACACGACGTGGGACCCGATCGCGCAGGTGACGGCCGAGCTGGGTGAAGGGAAGCTGCAAGTCTACATGGTGACGCAGCCGGTGGACACGGCGGCCAAGAGGCGCTAGCCATGCCGGGTCATGCCGACATCCTGGACCGTCCGGAGCCCTTGCTGCAATCGTTCTGGGGATCGGTGTTGCTGCACGGCCTGGCGATTGGCGGGCTGTTGCTGGCCGGGGTGGTGGAGCGGGTATCGCGGCTGCAAATGGGCGATGCGCACGGCGGCGGGCTGGGCGGAGTGATGGTGAACCCGGTGGCGACGATTCCGCTGGCGAATCGCGGCGGCCTGCAGAACCCGGTGGCGAACGATACGGAGTCGCTGGTGCCGGAAGCGCCCAAAGCGACGCCGAAACCGGCGCCGAAGGTGAAGGCGCCGGCGCCCAACGCGATCGCGTTGAAGAGCGACAAGGCGCCGAAGCCGCCGCGGGACGCCGGTTCGCAACCGAACAAGTGGCGCGATCAGCAGAAATACGACCAGAGCCAATTGTATTCGAACGCCGGGCAACGGGTGAACTCGCCGCAGTACGGGATGACCGGCGGTGGCGGCGTGAATGTGGGGAACAACTCGCCGTTCGGCGAGCGGTACGGGGCCTATGCCGCGCTGATCCGCGATGCGGTGACGCGCAACTGGAAGACCTCCGATGTGAACCCGCGGCTGATGACGGCGCCCATGGTGGTGGTGACTTTCACAATTCAGCGCGACGGAACGGTCACGAACGTGCGAGTATCGCAAAAGAGCGGGATTGAGCCGCTGGATATTTCAGCTCAGCGCGCGGTGTTGGATTCCGCACCCTTTCAGCCGTTGCCGGCGGGTTTCCCGCGCAGCCAGGCCGATGTGGAATTGAGATTCGAGTTGAAGCGATAGGGGCGATCCATGAAGAAGCCGAAGAAGCTATTGGCGATTGCGCTGGCGCTCGGGGGCGTGCTGCTGGTGGTGAAGGCGCAGGAGCACGATTTTTCGGTGATCATCTCCAAGGGCGAACGGCCCGCGATCGCCTTGCCGGATTTGCGCGGAGACGCGCAGGCGCAGAACTTCATGGGGGCTTTCAACAGCACTCTGTGGAGCGATCTGGACGGCGGCGGAATCTTCAAGATGGTGCCCAAGACGCTGTATCCGACGGCGGTTCCGCAACTGCCGACGGATTTCCGGACGCCTCCGCCGGTAGACAACACGCCGCCGGCGCGGGGGCGCAAGAAGCAACCGCCGCCGCCGCAATCGGGCGGCGGATTGTGGATGGCGGACTGGTCGGGGCCGCCGCCGCAGGCCACATACCTGGTGATGGGCTACACGGCGGCGCAGAACGGGCTGTTCGTGCTGCGCGGCTGGTTGATGGATCTGCGGCGGGACACGCCGGCCAACGCTCAGGTGCTGGGCAAGACATACATCGAGCCGCTGAATGAAGCCGGGGCGCGGAAAGGGGCGCACGAATTTGCGGCCGACATTCTGGCGCTGTTCGGGGCGAAATCGCTGTTCGGAAGCCACATTTACTTTGTGCGGAAGCAAGGGCAGAACCAGGAAATCTGGGTGATGGACGCGGACGGCGCGAACCAGAAGCAGGTCACGCATTACAATTCGCTGTCGATTGAGCCGGCGATTTCTCCCGACGGGTCGAGGCTGGCATTTGTCAGCTACTCCCGTGGCAATCCTGGTATATTTGTATTTTCGGTGGACCCGGTCCGGGATCTGCGGTTTTATAACCAGCGGGGCGCTTCGGTTACGGAGACGCCATCGTTCACGCCCGACGGGAAGCAGATTATTTTCGCGTCGTCCTCGGGCACTGGGCATTGCTGCCGGATCTACCTGGCGAATTTGGACGGCAGTAACCTTAGGCCCATCTCTTCGTCGAGCGCCATCGAAGTGGAGCCCAAGGTTAATCCAAAGACCGGGGCGGAGATTGCATTCGTATCGGGCCGCTCGGGCCCGCAGCAGATTTACAGGATGAATATGGATGGAGCGGACGTAGACCGGCTATCCGACGGCACCGGGGAGGCATCCAACCCGGCGTGGCATCCGGACGGGCAAACGCTGGCGTTTGCCTGGACGCGAGGATTCGCCACGGGGGCGTTCAATATTTTCCTCATGGATGTGGCGACGCGCCACCCTACCCAGTTGACACACGGGGAGGGCCGGAATGAAAATCCTAGTTGGGCACCGGACGGTAAACATATCGCGTTCATGTCGACGCGCAGCGGGCGCAGCCAAATCTGGTCGATGCTGGCGGATGGAACGCAGGTGCAGCAGCTCACCACGCAGGGTAGTAACTTGAGCCCCGTTTGGGGCAAATAGTTGAGAGTTTATACAGGAGGCGATGTTCATGTTCAGTAAACGGAAGATTTCAATCATCTGTCTTGCGGTTTCCATGTTATGGCTGGCGGACGGTTGCAAGAAGAAAGCTCCAGCGCCACAGCCCCCGCCACCGCCCGCGCCGGTGGTCACTCCGGCGCCGCCGCCACCGCCGGCCGCCCCGAGGATTGCGCAGTTCACGGCCGAGCCAAGCTCGATTCAGAGAGGCGAATCTTCCATGTTGCGTTGGGAAGTATCGGGCACGGTCTCGACGGTCGCGATCAACCAGGGAGTAGGCACGGTGCAGGCGACCGGCAATTCGCGGGTATCGCCGGCCAGTTCCACCACGTACACGCTGACGGCCACGGGGCCGGGCGGCACGCAGACGGCTTCCACCACGGTGAGCGTGGTGACGCCGCCACCGCCGCCGCCACCACCACCGCCGCCGCCGCCGCAGGCCACCATGGAGCAGCGCTTGAGCTCCGACGTGCAGGATGCGTTCTTCGACTACGACAAGAGCGAGATCCGCGCGGATGCGCGTGACGCGCTGACGCGGGATGCGGGCGCGCTGAAGGCGATCCTGGCGGATTTCCCGGCGGCCGCCATCATGGTGGAAGGCAACTGCGACGAACGGGGCTCAGCCGAGTACAACCTCGGCCTGGGCGACCGGCGCGCGACATCGGCCAAGGAGTTCCTGCAATCGCTGGGCGTGCCGCCGGACCGGCTGAAAACCATCAGCTACGGCAAGGAACGGCCGCAGTGCACGGAAGCCGACGAAGCCTGCTACCAGAAGAACCGGCGGGTACATTTCTCGCCGGGTCAGTAGGGCCGGCAGCGTAGAATCAGATGGCTATGGCGGGCGGGTGCGCGCCGCAGGGCGGCGCTCCGCCCGGTTGAGGAGATTGGTCTATGTTCCGACGATTCATGTTGTGCGCCCTGGTGGCGGCAATGGCGATTGTGGTGGCTCCCATGGGGTCGCGCGCCGCGGATCCGAAGTTGCAGGAACTGCAGCGCGATGTTGCCAGCCTGCAGGAGCAAGTGCGGCAGCTCAAGGAATCGCAGGATAAGCAACTGTCGGCGCTGACGGTGCTGGTGCAGCAGGCGCTGGACACGTCGAACCGGTCCAATACCGGGGTCGCGGTGATTCAGAACAACCTGCAACAGAGCCTGAAGGACCTGGAAGCTAAGGTGGTGACGCCGGTGGCGGGTTTGAGCACGCGGCTGGACGCGATGGACCAGGATATGCGGGCGCTGCAGCAATCCGTGACCGACCTCAACGGGATGATGGGGAAACTGCAGCAGCAGATGACGGACCTGAACAACGCGGTGAAAATCCTGCAGACGCCGCCTCCGCCGCCTCCCACGGCGGCAACCGGAAGCGGCGACGCGGCGGCGGCAGCCGTGCCGGAGACGCCGACGATTTCGGCGCAGGATCTGTATGCCAACGCCAACCGCGACCGCGGCAGCAAGAAGTACGAACTGGCGCTCGAGGAGTATCAGCAGTATTTGAAGTGGTACGGCAACACGGATCTGGCGGCCAACGCGCAGTTCTATATTGGCGACATCCATCGCCAGCAAAAAAATTTCGATCTTGCGGTGCAGGATTTCGACATGGTGCTGGAGAAATACTCGGAGAACAACAAGACGCCCGACGCGCTTTTCTCCAAGGGGATGGCGCTAAAGAGCTTGAGCCGGCTGACGGAGAGCCACTCGGAATTCCTGGAATTGATCAAGCGATATCCCAGGAACGATCTGGCGGCGCAGGCTTGCGACCAGTTGAAGTCGATGGGGTATAACTGCCCGGTGACAAAGGCGCCCCCCAAGACCACGAAGAAGAAGTAGCGGCCAAAGCGGGGGTGGGACAGACGATCGCTTTTCGTCGTCTGTCGGGCTGCGTGCATGACGAGGCATGACAGGCCACGAAAAGCGATGGCTTGTCCCACTGTCCGAATTTCGATGGATCGGGTATTTTCCTCTTTAATTCTGCTATAGTATTCTTTTCAGGGGGTGTGGTGTTTCTCATCACTCGTAGGAAACAATTTGGTCCGTCGACCTTCCTCTGGGACGTCCAAGCGCCCGACGTGGCGCGTGCGGCACGGCCCGGACACTTCATCATGGCTCGAATCGACGAGCGTGGGGAACGAATCCCGTTGACCGTTGCAGATTTCAACGTGGAGCGCGGCACCGTCACGGTGGTGATCCAGGCGGTGGGCAAAACTACCTTCGAGATGATGACCCTGCGCGAGGGCGACGCCATTCTCGATTTCATCGGGCCGCTGGGCCTGCCCAGCCATATCCGCAAGCTCGAAGGCACGGTGGTGCTGGTGGGCGGCGGCCTCGGCGTAGCACCCATTTATCCGCAGTTGCGCGAATACAAACTGCAGGGCAACCGCACCGTCTCGATTGTGGGCTTCCGCAATCGCGACCTGATGTTCTGGGAAGAGGAATTCCGCCAATATAGCGACGAGCTCATCGTCACCACCGATGACGGCACCTACGGCCGTAAAGGCTTCGTCTCCCAGGCGCTCGCCGACGTTCTGGCCAACGACAGCACCGTCCGGGAAGTGGTGGCCATCGGGCCGCTGCCCATGATGAAGGCCTGCTGCGCGGTGACCCGGCCACTGGGCGTTTCCACCATCGTCAGCCTGAATTCCATCATGGTGGATGGCACCGGCATGTGCGGCTCCTGCCGCGTGACGGTGGGCGGCAAGATGAAGTTCGCCTGCGTGGATGGCGCGGATTTCGACGGCCACCTGGTGAATTTCGACGAACTCAGCTTGCGCCAGAAGCGCTTCGAGCGCGAGGAAAAGGCCGCGCTCGATCGCTACCGCGACGAATCCACCAAGCTCGCCAGCTTGCAGGCCGCGCGTGCCGTGGCGGAAACCGACGGCCAGCCGCGTTCCACCTGCGAGCTGCCGGAACCGTTGCCTTTTGTTCCGGGCCCGCGCCTGCCCAAGAACCTCAAGAGCATTCCGCCGGAACGCGCCCCCATGCCGCACCAGCCGGCCGAAGAGCGCCGTCACAATTTCAAGGAGGTGGCCCTGGGACTGGACCTGGAGGCCGCGCTGCATGAGGCGGACCGCTGCCTGCGCTGCAAGAAGCCGCGCTGCATTCCGGGCTGCCCGGTGGGCATCGACATCCCCGGCTTCGTCGCCGCCATTCAAGACAAGGACATCAAGCGGTCCTACCAGATTTTGAAAGCCACCAACGCGCTTCCGGCGGTGTGCGGCCGCGTCTGCCCGCAGGAAACGCAATGCGAAGCCACCTGCGTGGTGGGCGCCAAGTATAAGCCGGTGTCGATCGGGCGGCTGGAACGCTTCGTCGCCGATGCGGCCATGGGACGGGGATGGGACGAATTCCCGGAGCCCGCCAACGGTGCGCAGAAGAAGGCCGCCATCGTGGGTTCCGGTCCGGCCGGCCTCGCCTGTGCCGGCGAACTGGCGCGCAACGGCGTCAAGGTGACCATTTTCGAAGCCCTGCACGTGGCCGGCGGAGTGCTGAAGTACGGCATCCCCGAATTCCGCCTGCCCGATGTCATCATCGACGCCGAAATCGAGAACCTCAAGAAGATGGGCGTGGAGATCCGCCTCGACTGCATCATCGGCAAGCTCTTCACCATCCCGCAGCTTCTCACGGACATGGGCTATGACACGGCCTTCGTGGGGACCGGCGCCGGATCGCCCAAGTTTGCCGAGGCCCCCGGCGAAGCCTACAACGGCGTCTTCTCCGCCAACGAATTCCTGACGCGCGTCAACCTCATGCGCGGTTACCGCCAGCCCATCTACGACACTCCCGTGGGCATGGGCAAGCGCGTGGCCGTCATCGGCGCCGGCAACACAGCCATGGATGCCTGCCGCGTGTCCCTGCGCATGGGCGCCGAATCGGTGACCTGCGTCTACCGCCGGACCCGCCGCGAATCGCCCGCCCGCGCCGAGGAACTCGAGCACGCCATTGAAGAAGGCGTGAACTTCATGTGGCTCACCGCCCCGGTGGAAATCCTGGGCGATCAATCCGGCTGGGTGACGGGAATGCGCTGCCAGAAGATGGAACTGGGCGAGCCCGACGCTTCCGGCCGGCGCCGGCCGGTTCCTATGCCGGGCTCCGAGTTCCTGCTGGACGTCGACACCGTCATCTACGCCCTGGGCACCACCGCCAACCCGATCATCGCGCAGACCACCCCCGGATTGAACGTCAACAAGTGGGGCTATATTGTAATCGACGAACAGACCGGCATGACCACCCTGCCCGGCGTCTTCGCCGGCGGAGATATCGTCACCGGCGCGGCCACCGTGATCCTGGCCATGGGCGCGGGCAAGCGCGCCGCCAAGGGGATGCTAGAATATTTGGGCATCCTCAAGCCCGATGCGCCGCAACAAATGACCACCGTAGGGAGCGTATAAACCATGCCATCCTCCTGCCCCAAGTGCCACGCGGTTTTGGAAGAAGACGAGATCTGCTGCGCGCAGGTCCGTTACACCTGGCGCTGCAAAAGCTGTTTTAAACTGACCAGCGGGTTCGCCGTGCCGTACGGCAAGTGTTTCATGTGCGGCGGCGAGCTGGAATTGATCCCCGGACGCGACCTGGGCGACTCCATGCGCTTCCAGGCCATCCGCGACGCCGTGCAGTTCGAGCTGAACTCGTTTCATTTTTATAAGCTGGCGCGCGACAAAGCCAAGACCCCCGACCAGCGCGCCGTGCTGGAACGCCTCTACGAAGCCGAACTCGATCACCTCCACGAGCTCGAAGAGAAGTATCACGCGCACCTGGACCGCGAAGTGGTGGAGCTTTCGGCCAATGAACAGAACCTGCTCTCCAACTGGCTGTTCAAGGGCATAGAAGTGACGGAGACATCCGGCATCGGCGATCTCTACCGGGTGGCGCTCGAAATGGAACGCCGCACCCGCGACCACTTCCGCAAACTGGCCGCCGAGCTTCCGGCGGGCCTTGAAAAAGACTTATGCGGGGAACTGGCAGCCGAGGAAGAAGAGCACGTCGCGCTGCTGGAAGGCGAGCTGGAGCAGATCGGCTAGCTGCAACGCGGTGCTGTTCACTTGACTCGTCGAGTGGCAGCCCGGTTGCCCACCCGGCGGGTCAAGGCTGGCGGCTCGGTGTATACTGAACCGGTCCCGCACGCCCAAAATGGAGATTCCGGATAACACTGAGCGGTCCCGCCGCCTCTGGCTCGCCGTCGTTCTCGCGGGGGCCGCGGCGCGCCTGTGGTTATGGTGGATCTCGCAGGGGACCAACGATCTGGTCCGCTGGTATCAATACGGGGAGAGCATCGCGACGGACGGTCTGGCTGAAACCTATCGGAATATCCCCTTGTTCAACCATCCCCCGCTCATGGGACTCTATGCGATGCAGGCGTGGTGGTGGTCCGGCGGAGACGGGTGGACATTCGCGCACCTGATGAAGTTGCCCGGCCTGGCTGGCGAAGCGCTCACCCTGTGGGCGCTGTGGCGGTTCGCCGGTCCCAAAATCTCCGCCGCCTACGCCTGGTTGCCGGCGGCCATCCTGGTCTCGGGGTTTCACGGCAACACCGATTGCCTGTACGCTGCCCTGGTGCTGGTGGCCGTCATCGCCTTCGACCGGCAACTCTACTTTCTGGCAGGCCTGCTCTTAGCCGGCGCCCTCAACGTCAAGCTCATCCCTCTGGTGCTGTTGCCGCTGGTGTTCATCGGGTCGCCGAACCGGAAAGCGCTCCTGCGCCTGACAGCCGGACTGGCCATCGGCGCGGCGCCGTTGGTAGTCCCGGCGCTCACGGCCGGGCACGCCATGTATCGCAACATGGTGGTCTACAGCTCCAATGCCGACAACTGGGGACTCCTCGCGATCCTGAATCACTGCGTGGGGATCCCCGTTCTCGGCAAGTTGGCCGCCGCGACCGGGGACGCCTACCTGGTGGCCGGCCGTTACGTCATACTGGCGGCTGTCACGGCGGTGGCCTTGCTGGCGAAGTTCCGGGGCGGCCGGCCGATGGCCGGGCAGGCAGCGCTGGGAGCGGCGTTATTCCTCTTGCTCACTCCCGGATTCGGAGTCCAGTACGTGGTCTTCGTGGCGCCGTTGCTGTGCCTCGTGGATGTGCCGCGGGCGCTAGGCTGGGGATGGGTCTCGGGGCTCTTTATCGGAGTGCTGTACTGGGGATTCCGCGCTGCAGCGGCGCACCCCACTTCCAATTTTTTTGGTAAATTTCCCTTTCCCGCGTGGGCCATCGGTCTGGCTGCCTGGGCGGTCCTGCTGGATTTCGTATGGCGCCATCTCGGGGAAACTGTAGCACCCGTCTGACCCGCAAAATATATCCGGTCAAATTCGCGCGAACGCCTGGACGGCAGCTCGCAGCAGCGCGGCCTAGCAGGCGCGCAGCAGCCTGCGCATGGCCAGCTCCGCACCCGGCGCGGGAGCGATTTCGCGCCGGATGTAGAGCTCCAGACTGCGCATGATGTGCCGCGCCCGCAAAAAACGGCGGCGTCGAAGGCGCAGATAAACAATCAGGCAGAGGTCCGCCATGGCCAGAATGAAGAAGAGGAGTGCATCAACGCCGTCCATGACCCTATCTAAGCACGTTGCTATCTTTAGTCATAGATGCATTAGTAACTGGTAGTTATAGGACTTTTTATCGAATACCCGCCAGCCGGTAAACGTTATCCATTTCGCCCGCCCGAACCCCGCCGTGCACGGTGATAGACTTGCTCTTTCATGCCTAAAGCAACGCGGTTGGAGTGCAGCCTCTGTAAGCAAACTTATCCCGCGGACCAGGTGGCCAACCTGTGTACCTGCGGCGGGCCGTTGCTAGTTCGCTTCGACCTCGATACGCTGCGCCACCGCTGGCCGCGGCGCGCGGTTGCGGGCGGCCCTTCCAACATGTGGCGCTATGCTCCCATCCTGCCGCCGGCCGACGCCTTCATCGTCACGTTGGGAGAAGGCTGGACTCCGCTGGTGCGCACCAAGCGGCTGGGCGCCCGCATCGGCGCCGATTCCCTGTGGGTCAAGGACGAAGGCCTGAACCCCACCGGATCGTTCAAGGCGCGCGGCCTCTCCTGCGCCGTCTCGATGTGCGCCGAGTTGGGCGTGAAGAAGGTGGCCATCCCTTCGGCCGGAAACGCCGCCAGCGCCATGGCCGCCTACGCGGCCGCGGCCGGGATGGAAGCTCACATTTTCATGCCGCGCGACGTCCCCCAAGCCAATTTCCTGGAGTGCAAAGCCTATGGCGCGCGCGTCACGCTGGTGGATGGCCTCATCGGCGATTGCGGACGCCTGGTGGCCGAGCGCGGACCCACGGAGGGCTGGTTCGACGTCAGCACGCTCAAGGAGCCCTACCGCATCGAAGGCAAGAAGACCATGGGCTATGAAGTGGCCGAACAGATGGGTTGGGAATTGCCCGACGCCATTTTCTATCCCACCGGCGGCGGCGTCGGCATGATCGGCATGTGGAAAGCCTTCGATGAAATGGAGAAGCTCGGCTGGATCGGCTCGCGGCGGCCCAAGATGATCGCCGTGCAGGCCACCGGTTGCGCCCCCATCGTGCGCGCCTTCGAAGAGAACCAACCGCGCAGCCGCTTCTTCGACAACGCCTACACCGTGGCCGCCGGCTTGCGCGTTCCTAAAGCGCTCGGCGATTTCCTGGTGCTCGCGGCCGTGCGCGAAAGTCACGGCGCGGCCATCGCCGTCACCGACGACGAGATGCTCACCGCCGGCGCGCAACTGGCCTCCGAGGAAGGCATCTACGCGGCGCCCGAAGGCGCGGCCTGCGTGGCGGCACTCGAAAAACTGCTGGCATCGGGCTTCCTCAAACAGACCGACCGCATTGTGCTCTACAACACCGGCTCCGGCTTGAAGTACCCGGAAGCCTATTCCACGCGTTTCCCGCGCGCCGCCGCGAGCGAGCAGGACAAGCTCGGCGGCCTGATCACACCGCGATGAAAGACCTGGCATGGCGCGCGCTCGATGCCGTATCGCGCCCGGGCGTCACCTACGCCGACGTGCGCGCCATCGAAACGCGCGATCGCGACGTCACCACCAGGAACGGCAAGGCGGGCAATGTGGCGTGCTCCGAATCGCAGGGCATCGGCATTCGCGTCCTGGCCTCCGGCTGCTGGGGCTTCGCCGCCTCGAGCGACCTCACCAACGAGGGCATCGAGCGAGCCGCCCGGCTGGCCATCGAAATCGCCCGCTCCGGCGTTGCCGCCAAGAAGGCCGATGTGTCGCTCGCCCCGGAATCCAGCTACCAGGCCACCTGGGTTTCTCCCTGCGCCATCGATCCCTTTTCGATTCCGGTGGACCAGAATCTCGCGGCCCTGCTGGCGGTGGACGCCGAACTGCGCCGCAATCCCGCCATCAGCCTGGCCGAAACCGCCATGCGCTTTGTGTGGCAAAGGCAGGTCTTCGCATCCACCCTGGGCAGCTTGATCGATCAGACCCGCACCACCAGCGGCGCGGGATTCTCCGCTCTCTGCTACAAGAACGGTGAAATCCAGAAGCGCTCTTTCCCCAACTCCGTCGGCGGCCAACACCAGTTGAAAGGCTACGAGCTGGTGCAAGAGCTCGACCTGCCGGGCCATGCCGCGCGCATCGCCGAAGAAGCCGTGGCGCTGCACTCCGCCCCGCAGTGCCCGGAAGGCGAGCGAGATTTGATCCTCGACAGCTCGCAGCTCGGCCTGCAGGTTCACGAATCCATCGGCCATCCCGTCGAGCTCGACCGCGTCCTCGGCAGCGAAGCCAACTACGCCGGCATGAGCTTTCTCACCCTCGACCGGCTCAACCACCTGCGCTATGGCTCGGCTATCGTCAACGTGGTCTGCGACGCGCGCCTGGAGCACGGCCCCGGTCTCGGCACCTTCGCCTTCGACGATGAGGGCGTGCCCGCGCAATCCACCGATATCATCCGCGCCGGCCAGTTCACCGGCTACATGACCTCGCGCGAGACCGCGGCGGCGGTGGGCCAGGCGCGCTCCAACGGCTGCATGCGGGCCGACGGCTGTGCCAGGCTGCCGCTCATCCGCATGACCAACGTGAGCCTGCTCGCGGGCGAGCAATCGCTCGAAGAAGTGATGGGCGCCGACCACGCCATCTACATGGAGACCAATCGCAGTTGGTCCATCGACGACAAGCGCTACAACTTCCAATTCGGCTGCGAAATCGCCTGGGAGATGCGCCACGGCAAGCGGGTCCGCATGCTGAAGAACCCCAGCTACAGCGGAATTTCGACCGAGTTCTGGAACGCCTGCGCGGCCATCGCGGGACGCGAACACTGGACGCTGTGGGGCGTCCCCAATTGCGGCAAAGGCCAGCCCGAGCAGGTGATGGGCACCGGCCACGGCGCCAGCCCCGCGCGCTTCCACAAAATCAAAATCGGGAGCGCCTATGCCGGATAGCGCCGAAGCCATCTTCGGCCAGGTGGTGGATGCCGCGCGCGCGCGGGGCGTCACGGAGGTGGAAGCCATCCTCGCCTCCGATACGAGCGCGCTCACGCGCTTCGCCAACAACGCCATCCATCAGAACGTCTCCGAGCGCAACACGCAGCTCTCCGTGCGCGCCGTCGCCGGCGGCCGCTCCGCGCGCGCGTCCACCAACCGGCTGGATCGCGAAGCCATCCGCGGCGTGGTGGAGCAGGCCATCGCCATCACGCGGCTGACCGAATCCGATCCCGAATTACAACCCCTGGCCGATCCTGCGGCCTACCCGGAAGTGAGCCGCTGGTTCGAATCCACCGCCTGCTCGACACCAGCCGGGCGCGCCCGCGCGGTGGCCGAAGCCATCGGCGCGGTGGAAGCCGCCGGCCAGACCGCCGCCGGCATTTACTCCACGGAAGAATCCTCGTTCGCGCTGTTGAACTCGCGCGGCGTGAATGCGAGTTACCGCGAAACCACCGCGCGCTTCTCCATCACCGCCATGGCCGGCGATTCCTCCGGCTGGGCCAAAGCCGGCGCCTGCGACCTCCGCGATCTCAACCCCCTGGAGCTGGCCCGCAGCGCCGCCCGCAAAGCCTCGCAATCCGGCGCACCGCGGGAATTGCCTTCCGGCCGCTACACGGTCATTCTGGAACCGGCCGCGGTGCTCGATCTGGTGGGCCAGATGTTCGCCGATTTCAGTGGCACCGCTATCCGCGAGGGCCGCAGCTTCCTCAACGACCGCATCGGCAAAAAGGTTTTCGGCGGCAACATCACCATCCACGACGATGCCTGCCACCCGCTGCAATCCGGCGCGCCCTTCGACGGCGAAGGCGTCCCGCGCCGGCGCCTCACCCTGGTGGATGGCGGCGTGGTGCGCGACATCGCCTACAGCCGGCAAGCCGCCGCGCTGGCCGGCGCCGCGCCCACCGGTCACGGCTTCCCGCTGCCCAACGAGTACGGCGAAATGCCGGTCAACATTGTGATTGCCGGCGGCGATTCCTACATCGAAAAAATGCTGGCTTCCACCGAACGCGGCATCCTGGTGACGCGCTTCTGGTACATCCGCGAAGTGGACCCCTACGAAAAGATCTTCACCGGCATGACCCGCGACGGCACCTTCCTGGTGGAAGACGGCCTCATCGCCGCGGGCGTCCGCAACTTCCGTTTCAATCAAAGCCTGGTCGAGATGCTCTCGAACGTGGAATCGCTCTCCGCGACGGTGCGCGCCTCCGGAGAAGAGACCTTCGACATGGTGGTCCCCGCCATGAAAGTGCGTGATTTCAACTTCACCGAAGTCACCCGCTTCTAGCGGAAGCCGCTCGACTGGCCTACGCATGGACGTATACTGCAAGCATGAGCCTCAAGAGCGCGGCGTTGTTCGCATTGATCGGGATGATTCTGCTGACCGTTCTGCTGGCGGCAGGCTTCATCCGTGACTTATCGGCCTTTGCAGGCGGCGGGGTTGCACTGATCACGCTGCTTAAATCGGCAATTCAT
>Ga0181536_10002855_pt1 | contig 19155 bp, 13 predicted proteins | sample PEATcosm2014_Bin_41_FD_121105 | JGI IMG/M metagenome (GOLD analysis project Ga0181536, IMG submission 121105) | Peatland microbial communities from MTU Mesocosm Facility, Houghton, MI, USA - PEATcosm2014_Bin17_60_metaG | ecosystem: Environmental > Terrestrial > Soil > Wetlands > Peat | place...
CTTCGCACTGATCCTGGATGATCCCGACGCACCAGCCGGGACGTGGACCCACTGGCTCCTTTGGGATGTCCCAGCCCACGTGCATTCCTTGTCCGAAGGCTTCAGGCCGGGCGCCGTCGGTGCGAGCGGGAAGAACGACTTCGGGCGGCCAGGCTATGGAGGTCCTTGTCCGCCGAAAGGCCACGGTGTTCACCGCTACTACTTCACGCTTTTCGCTTTGGACCGTCCGGTCCTGGGCCTTCCGCCCGGCGCGAGGCGGCAGGAACTCGATCATGCGTTGAAGGGCCGTGTCCTCACCCGGACGCAATACATGGGCCGCTACGGGCGCGGACAGTAACGCCGTTTGAGAGTCCGAAATTTGGTGTGCTAAGCGGCCCCAAGGTGTAGAATTCGGATAACGGTATCCTTATATGCGAAAGACCATTGTCCTGATTCTGCTGGCGAGCGCCGCCTGGGCCGAAACGCCAGCTACCATCCCACTTCCCAAACCGAACATCACCGGGGGCATGCCGCTGATGCAGGCCCTCAGCGCCCGCCAGAGCGGGAGGGAGTTCAGCACCGAGAAATTGTCCCCGCAGGCGCTCTCGAACCTGCTGTGGGCCGCGTACGGCGTGAACCGGCCTGACGGGAAGCGCACGGCGCCCTCTGCCAACAACCGGCAAACCATTGATGTCTATGTCGCCCTGGCGGAAGGAGTGTACCTCTACAACGCCAAGGAGCACCGCCTGGATCTGGTGACTACCGGCGACCTGCGCGCAGCCACGGGCCTGCAACCATTCGTGGCGCAAGCTCCCCTCGACCTGGTGTACGTGGCCGACTTCGCCAAGATGGCCGAAACGCCGGACGCCACCAGAACGCTGTACTCCGCCGCGGAAACCGGCTTCATCGGACAGAACGTATACCTGTACTGCGCTTCGGAAGGCTTCTCCACCGTGATTCGAGCCATGGTGAACCGCGAAGAACTGGCCAAGGCGCTGCACCTCCGGCCGGAACAGAAGATCATGCTTTCGCAGACGGTCGGGTACCCCTCGCGCGCGCCCGCCGGCAAAAAGGGAGCGAATTGAAGGAGGTCTCAATCACATGGCGACCATCCGGTTGTCAGTCAATGGAAAGACGCGTAGCGTCGATACGGAGCCGGAGCGGCCCTTGCTGGAAGTTCTGCGCGAAGACCTGGGGTTGACCGGAACGAAATACGGTTGCGGCGAAGGCCAATGCGGATCGTGTACCGTGCTCCTCGACGGCGCCCCGGCAGTCTCGTGCGTGACAACGGTGCGCGCGGCCGAGGGCCGCAAGATCGTCACCATCGAAGGTCTAGCCGAGGGCGGGACGCTGCACCCGGTCCAACAGGCGTTTCTCGACGAAGGCGCCGTGCAGTGCGGCTACTGCACGCCCGGCATGGTGCTCCGGACGGTGGCGCTGCTCCAAACCTACCCGAAGCCGACGGACGCACAGATCGTCGACGGCCTGAACGGAAACCTGTGCCGCTGTTCCGACTACCACCGGATTATGGCCGCTGTACAGCGCGCCGCGGCAGGAGCGGGGAAGAAGGGATAGGAGGCGGCCATGTCCATTGTGAACCAGTCCGCGGTGAACCGCAGGGAGTTTCTGGAAATCGCCGGCGCCGGTCTTTTGATCGTGGCGACGGCGCCCTGGTCGGATGCCCAGAGAGGTGGCGGAGCCGGAACCCTGGAAACCAGGCTGCACATTGGAGAGGACGGCTTCATTACAGTCCTGAGCGGGAAGATCGAAGAAGGCCAGGGCGCTCTCACCGAGTTGGCGATGGCCGCGGCGGAAGAGTTGCGTGTACCCCTCGACCGCGTGCGCATGGTGATGGGCGACACGGACCAGACACCAGCCGACGGCGGCACCGCCGGCAGCGGGACCACGCCGCGTACCGCGCCGCTGGTACGCCGGGCGGCGGCCACCGCGCGCGACCTGCTGCTGGCCTCGGCCGGCCGGCAATTCGGCCAGCAGTCCCCCTTGGGTGCCAATGTGCGGCTGGAAGTCATCGATGGCGCTGTCCAGTACGCCGGCAAGAAGTACGGCTACGCTGACCTGGCCCATTCGCCCGAACTCGCCGCAGCTTACAAAGAGGCGTTGCCGGCCAACATCACGGTCACCCCGGCCAAGGACTGGCAGCTATTGGGAAAGCCCCAAGTCCGGTTGGACATTCGCGAACTGGTCACTGGCGCGCATCGATTCCCGAGCGACATCGTTCGGCCAGGCATGCTCTACGGATGCGTGCTGCGCGCTCCGTCGTACGGGGCAACACTGGGCGGCGTGGACCTGTCGGAGGCGCAGAAGATGCCGGGAGTGACCGCGGTGCAAGATGGCGATTTTGTCGCCTGCTCCGCGCCCACCACTTTCGCGGCCCGAAAAGCCCTGGCGGCGATCTCCGCCACTGCCCAGTGGAAGACCGTCGAGCAGCCATCGAGCGACGAACTGTTCGGCTACCTGAAGCAGCATGCCAAACCGCAGGAACGCCCCCAGGCGCAGGGCCGGGGTTCGGTGGAGAAGGGGCTGGCCGAGTCGCGCACCAGGTTGAAGGCGTCGTACCAGGTGCCCTATGTGCAGCATGCCCCCATGGAGCCGCGCGCCGCGGTGGCGGAATGGCAGGACGGCCGCCTCACGGTCTGGACCGGCACCAGCAACCCGGCGAGCGTCCGCCAGCAACTCGCCGAGACGTTGGGTGTCGCGCAAGACCGGGTGCGCGTCCTCGTGCCTCACTTTGGCGGGGGCTTCGGAGGCAAGCACACCGGAGAGGCGGCTACGGAGGCGGCCCGCCTCGCCAGGGAGGCGGGGCACCCGGTAGCGGTGCGGTGGACGCGCGCGGAAGAGTTCATGTGGGCGTATTTCCGCCCCGCCGCGCTGATTGAAGTCGAGGCCGGCCTGGACGCGGGCAACGCCATCTCGGCCTGGGACTTCACCAACTACAACTCCGGGGCGGCGGCGCTCGATACCCCGTATCGCATCCCCAATACGCGGGCCAGGTTCGTCGCGTCCGATCCGCCCCTGCGGCAGTCCTCGTACCGGGTTCTGGCAGCCACGGCGAACAACTTCGCGCGCGAGGCGTTCACCGACGAACTGGCTGAAGCGGCGGGCAAAGATCCCCTGGAGTTCCGGCTCTCTCACCTCGATAACGAGAGGATGCGGAACGTGCTGAACGCCGCCGCCCAACGGTTCGGCTGGGTGGAGAGGCGCAAGAAACGGCGCCCCGGAACCGGCATCGGCCTCGCCTGCGGGACCGAGAAGAACTCGGTGGTGGCGGCCTGCTGCGAGGTAGAGGTGGATCGCGTGAGCGGCGCACCGCGGTTGATCGAGGTGGTCCAGGCCTTCGAGTGCGGGGCCATCCTGAACCCAGCCAACCTGCGGTCCCAGGTGGAAGGAGCGATCATGATGGGCGTCGGTCCGGCACTGCGGGAGGAAATTCTGTTCCAGGACGGCAAGCTCACCAACGCGCGATTCGCCACGTACCGTGTGCCGCGATTCCGTGACCTTCCCAAGCTGGACGTGATCCTGCTGGACCGCAAGGATCTCGAATCGGCGGGGGCGGGGGAGACTCCTATCATCGTGATCGCGCCGGCGATCGCCAACGCGGTGTTCCACGCCACGGGGAAGCCGGTCCACACCATGCCCATCCGCGCTTCTGGATAGCTACCTGATCTAATCGCCTTTCACCGGCCCGGAGGGCGGGAGCGCGATCAGCTCGATGGCCACCTGCATACGCTGCTAGCCAAGATCAACGCCAAACGCCTGGCTCCAGCAGCCTGACCGGTTCCAAAATGCGTCGCCGTAATTCTGAATCAGACGACTGAACCAACGCGAGCCGTCCGCTTGCCGCAATTCACCAGCCCCGGTTCCCCACTTTCCCCCGCCCGGGACTACTCTATACCTGATGTCCACCAAGCGCCGCACCTTTCTTCAGCAGGTGACCCTTGCCAGCGCGGTCACTCAGGCTGGCGCACAGACCCCGGCTCCGGCCGTGGCCGCGCCCACATCGCCCACCGCTCCCGAAATCACGTTCCCCCGGGTCTTCACCGGACGGCATCTCAGCGCCATCGCCTTCCCACTCGGCGGAGTCTGCGCCGGGTGTGTCAGCCTCGGAGGGCGCGGGCAGCTTCGCGATTGGGAGATTTTCAACCGTCCCGACAAGGGCAACTCGCCCCCCTACGCCTTCCCCGCAGTCTGGGCGCAGGCCGGCAATCGCAAGTCTGTCACCCGCGTGCTTGAGTCGCGCATCCAGCCGCCTTTCGAAGGCTCCAGCGGGCTTGGCTCGCGCAATGCACCCGGCCTCACGCGCCTCGCCTCGGCCACCTTCACCGGCCAGTTCCCGCTGGCGCGCGTCGACTTCTCCGATTCCACCCTGCCCGTCAAAGTCTCGCTCGAAGCCTTCTCGCCGTTCATCCCCCATGAACCCGACGAGTCCGGCTTGCCGGTGGCCATCCTGCGCTACCGCGTCACCAACCCCGGCTCGGCGCCCGCCAAGGTCTCGATTGCCTGGTCCATCGACAATCCCACCGGCCGCACCCAGGCCAAGGATACGCGCCTTAACGAATACAAGACTTCCGAACGGCTCGCCGGCATTCTCATGTCCAGCCCGGAACTGCCCGGCAACGACGCGCTGAAAGGCAGCTTCCTGCTCGCTGTGCTCAATCCCGCCGGCGCCCGGGTCACCTACCTTCGCGGATGGGAGCGCAGCCGCTGGTGGAACTCGCCGATGTTTTTCTGGGACGACTTTTCCGCCGATGGCGAACTCGGCCCCGAATCGAAGGACCCCGGAACGGTAGGCGCGCTCTCGCTCGGCCGCACCATCGCGCCCGGCGCCCACGCCGATTACACGTTCCTTTTCGCCTGGCATTTCCCCAACCGCACTCCGCGCCGATGCGGCTGGAGCGCCGCGCCCGGCGATGAAGACACCCTCATCGGCAACCACTACACCACGCGCTTCCCCGGTGCCTGGGCCGCTGCCGAATACGCCGCCGAACACCTCCCATCCCTTGAGCAGAAGACCCGCCAGTTTGCCGCCGCCATGCGCGAGTCCACCATCCCGGCCGTCATCAGGGACGCCGCCAGCGCCAACCTTTCCACCCTGGTCACCCCCGTATGCTTCCGCACCCCCGACGGCGAATTCCACGGCTTCGAGGGAGCCGACGACCACTCCGGCTGCTGCCACGGAAGCTGCGCGCACGTCTGGAACTACGAAACCGCCACCGCCCACATCTTCCCGAGCTTCGCCCGCTCGTTGCGCGGCTCCGCCTTCGGCTACCAACTCGACCACGCCGGCGGCATCCGTTTCCGCGAGCGCCTCCCCCACAACGGCGAAAGCTTCGGCTTCGCCGCTGCCGATGGCCAGATGGGCCAGATCATGCACGCGTACCTGGACTGGCTGCTTTCCGGCGACACCGTGTGGCTCCGCGAGATGTGGCCGCGCATCAAGAAAGCCGTCGAGTTCGCCTGGATCCCCGGCGGCTGGGACGCCGACAAAGACGGGGTCCTCGAAGGCGTGCAGCACAATACCTACGACGTGGAGTTCTATGGCCCCAACCCACTATGCGGCATCTTCTATCTGGGCGGGCTCCGCGCCGGCGAGGAGATGGCCCGCGCTGCCGGCGACATCGCCAGCGCGGCGGAGTATCGTGCGGTGTTCGAACGCGGCAGCAAGTGGATCGATGCCAACCTCTTCAACGGCGAATTCTACATTCAGAAGATCCGTGGCGTCGCCAAGGACAAGATCGCGCCCAACCTCGTCAGCGACATGGGCTCGGCCAATACCGAAACCCCCGAATACCAGGTCGGCGGCGGCTGTCTGCTCGATCAGTTAATCGGCCAGTATCTCGCCGAAGTCGCCGGCCTCGGCCCCCTGGTTTCCGCCGCCAACATCCACAAGACTCTCGAATCCATCTGGCGCTACAACTACAAGCGCACGCTCGTCGGCCACGATTGCGTGGAGCGCACCTACGTGCTCAACGACGAGCCCGCCCTCATGGTTTGCGACTACGGCCGGGCCGAGCGCCCCCACGTGCCCTTCCCCTACTACGCCGAATCCTGGACCGGCCAGGAGTACCTTGCCGCGGCCCACCTGCTCTTCGCCGGCATGACGCGCGAAGGCGTCGAAGCCGTGCGCAACGTGCGTGCGCGCTACGATGGCGAGCGCCGCAACCCGTGGAACGAGCCCGAGTGCGGCCACCACTACGCGCGCGCCATGTCAAGTTGGAGCACGCTGCTGGCCGCCAGCGGCTTCCGCTATCACGGCGGCGAGCAGATCGTCACCATCAATGCCGCGCCGGGCTTCCGCTGTTTCTGGAGCACCGCCACGGGCTGGGGCACCTTTCGCGTCACCGCGGCCGGCGCCACCCTGCGCGTCGATCACGGCACGCTCGCGGTGCGCGCCGCTACCGTCAACGGAAAGAAGTCCACGCCCAACGCCACCATCGCCGAAGGTCAGGAGTTGGCGCTGTGATGCCTGTCATCGCGGTAGTTGGGGGCTTTCTGGGCGCCGGCAAGACCACCCTCATCCTCACCGCCGCGCGCCTCCTCCAGCAGCGCGGCCTGCGCGTGGCCGCCATCCTCAACGACCAGGGGGACGACCTCGTGGACACCCACTACGCCGGTTCGTTGGGCGTCGCTTGCGATCAAGTGACCGGAGGCTGTTTCTGCTGCCGCTTCCCCGACCTCATGGAAGCCGCCGGCCGCCTCCTCGAATATCTGCCCGACGTGATCTTCGCCGAGGCCGTCGGCAGTTGCACCGACATCGTGGCCACCACGTTGCGCCCGCTCCTCCGCGACCATCAGGATCGCTTCCGCATCGCGCCCCTGACCGTGGTTCTTTACCCGCAGCGGACCTTTGACAACCCCGACCTCGACTTCCTTTACCGGAACCAACTGGCCGAAGCCGACCTGCTCTTCGTACGCGGTGAAAGCGTGCAAGCCTGGATCGACCGGTTGCTCTCCGGCTCCGTTCCGGCCGGCGCCAAGACGCTGGACATCGACTACGCGCGCTACGCCGAAGCCGAAGCCGCGCTGGCGTGGCTCAACGCCCGCGCCACCGCGCACGCCGCGCCGCCCATTTCCGCGCCTATGCTGGTAGGCCCTCTGCTGGACCGCCTGGAGCCGCAGATCCGCATTGTGCACCTGAAGCTGTTCACGCAATCGGACGCGGGCTACCTGAAAGCCGCGCTCACCGCCAACGGCCAGGACCCGATAGTGGAAGGCGCGCTCGATGGTTCGCCATCCGCCAGGCACGAAATTCTATTGAACCTGCGCGCGCTCGGCGACCCCGCGTCGCTGCGCGCCATCGTGGAGCGCGAGTTTGCCGCCCTGCCCGCCCGCCTCACCTGGCAGAACATGCAATGCTTCCGGCCATCCCCGCCGGTGCCCTACCATCGCCTGTGATCCTGATCTTTGGGGAGATCGGCGCTTCAGCCAGCGGAGTGTGCCAGAATGCCGGATGTCCAGCCTAAAGGTAAGGATCAACGCGAGGGAGACGCAAACAAGGTCAACCGGTCCAGGTTTCCCAAGGAGATTTCTACCATCTCCGAATATCTGGACGGGTCAAGTCCGAGGAACCGGAGTTTGGAGGCCGATGCACCTTCCGCAAAAACCGCACCCGTTAAATCTACTGCGAGTTCTTCAGACGCATCGATGGACAGTACGATCCGTTTCTCATCAAAAGTCGTGATTCGGCCCTGCCGCTTGACGAATGAAGAATAGGTAGCCGAGGCAAATTCAATTGATATCAAAGCAGAGGCATTCTTCCAGGCTTGGATAAGCGCCCGACCTTCTCTCTCGGGGGCTGAGTTCATAGCGATTTTCAACTCTGCCGATAAGGTGATTCTAGGGGCGATAGATCGCGAACGCAAGGCGCTACTCGCCACCTTCACCGCAGAGGGTCACCGAGTCTGCCGTTCAGCGCGTTTTCCAACACCACCGATGTGGACGGCATCCGGCAGTACGGGCGGGAACACGACCATCGCCAGTTCCGCGAGTTTCGGCAGCATTCTGGGAGTGCGGAACGGGAGTCCAAAATGGAATTCCGGTAAGATACATTCATGATGCGGTCGATGGTGGCGGGGCTCATTCTGTGCGGAGGCCTGATGGCAGCTTCGGATTTCGATGAGGCGCAGGCGGCGCGGTTCGCGCGGCTGGCGCTCGATTGCGTGCACAAGGAGTATCCGAATAAGATTGCGCACTCCATGAATTCGGACGCCGATGTGAAGCCGCCGCGGGAACTGACGCCGGCCTTTTACGGGTGTTACGACTGGCACTCATCGGTGCACGGGCACTGGCTGCTGGTGCGGCTGGCGCGGCTTTTCCCGCAAGCGCCGTTTGCCGCGGAAGCGCGGCGGGCGGTGGGGCAGAGCTTGACCGCGGCCCATATCGCGCAGGAAGTGAAATACCTGGACGCGGAAGGCCGCGCGGCGTTCGAGCGGCCGTATGGCTTGGCGTGGCTGCTGCAACTGGCGGCGGAGCTGAAGGAGTGGGACGATCCGCAGGCGCGGCAGTGGGCCGCGGCGCTGAATCCTCTGGTGGAGGCGATCACCGCGCGAATCGGCGGCTGGTTGGGGAAGATGGAAAACCCCATCCGCATCGGGGAGCATAACAACACAGCATTCGCCATGGGATTGATGCTGGACTATGCGCGCATTGCGGGCGACGCTCCGTTCGGCAAACTGGTGGAAGCCCGCGTGCGGGATTATTACCTGAAAGACCGGAACTGCCCGCTGGCGTATGAACCATCGGGCGAGGACTTTCTCTCGCCCTGCCTGGCGGAGGCGGATGTGGTGAGGCGCATTTTGCCGCAGGCGGAGTTCGCGCAGTGGTTCACGGCCTTTCTGCCGCATGTGGACCTGGAGCCGACGCACGTTCCCGATGTCGCGGATCCGAAACTCTACCACCTGGCGGGGCTGAACCTGAGCCGCGCCTGGATGCTGGAAGGCATCGTGTCGAAGCTGCCGGCCGCGGACGCGCGCCGCAAGCCATTGACTGCGCTGGCGGGCCGGCTGCGTCAGGCAGGACTCGATAGCATCAAGAGCGAACATTACGAAGGCGGCCACTGGCTGGGCAGTTTTGCGGTTTATCTGGTGAGTGGCCGGGGGCTTAAATGAGTCCGGCGCCGAGGAGTACACTCGAAGGTGATGGGCGCCACGGAAGGACCTCCAGTAACGGGCACGCCTCGATTGATCGATGTTGATGCCGCGAGCTTTGATACACTGCCGTGTTGCGGGATCAAATGCCCCACTCATCCTGGACGCGAGCAGAAGTACCGCTGGCTGCAAGCAAACGCTAAGTTCGGCTTGCGGGCAAAAACACTTCTCGCCCCGGACGGCCAACCGAGCGGCTACATTGAATACCTTCCCGGCGAGTTTGCATGGCGTGGCGTGGAATGCGGCGGCTACATGTTTATTCACTGCATTTGGATTTATTCCAGGCAGCACCAGCGAAAGGGCTGGGGTAGCGTCATGATCGAAGCCTGTCTAGAGGATGCGAAAACGGCGGGCATGAGCGGTGCGGCCGTCATGGTTCGGGACGGTCCATGGCTGGCCGACCGCCGCCTGTTCCTGGCAAACGGCTTCGAGCCCGTCGATACCGCGCCGCCGGATTACCAATTGCTTGTTCGGAAGCTCGATGACGGTGCCGGCAACCCGGCCTTCAAGAAAGGTTGGGATCAGAAACTCCGGCGGTACAGGCGGGGCCTGACCATCATCCGCTCAAGCCAGTGTCCGCACATCGCTAAATTCGCGGCTGACATCGCTGAGACGGCGGAGAATGAATACCATATCCGGCCCACGGTGGTCGATCTCGAGTCGTGGAACGATGCCCAGAATGCGCCAACCCCCTACGCGATTTTCGCGCTGATTTACAACGGTCGGTTGTTGGCCGATCATCAGATCAGCCGCACCCGCTTCCGCAACATCATGAGGGAGTGCGTAATTTAGCAGCTTCGTCAAGGGGGGACGAGCACCAATCCCGATGCGGTCCACGAATAGGGATTGCGCCCGTTCTTGGCATAGAGCCCCGCCCCCGCGGTGAAGGGCTTGGCTCCCCATTCTGGATGCGTTTCGAACTTTCGTGGCTTAGAACGCGGTCCCCGCCACGTGGACTCCGCTTCCAGACATTCGCCAGTAAAAGATTCCTCGCGCCGTTGAGCGCTGGGTCACGGAGGTGATTGAGATCGATCAGCAGAGCTGCGGGAACCGACAGCAGCCTGCCGGCCCCCGCGTCGCATTATCTTCCGATGACGGCTGCGATCGGCGTGCCGATCGTCGTACCGATAATTTCGCCGGAGATCACTATTTCCACGCGCCGATTTTGCTGCCGGCCTTGTGCCGTGTCGTTGGAGGCCACCGGCTGGGTTTTCCCGAAGCCTTCGGTCGTGACTGAAGCCTGGGCCATTCCCGACTGCGTCAGGTAGTCGCGTACCGCCGATCCGCGTTGTTCGGAGAGACGCTGATTATACTCGTCCCCACCCACGCTGTCGGTGTAGCCTTGTACGTCCAGCCTTAGACCGGGGTGCCCGGAGACGATGCCGGCCACCTTGGCCAGCTTCTCGCGGGCGAGAGGCCGCAAGGAGTACTTGCCTGTGTCGAAGAGGACATCCGACATATTCACGACCAAGCCGCGCGGCGTGTCGCGGGTCTGCAGAACGGCGTTGAACTGGCTCAGCAGCAGAGCTCGCAGTTCCACCCTCTCCACATCCGCCTGGGCCTTTTCCTTGGCGGCGCGGTCCAGGTCGGCCTGGGCGCCGGCACGCTGCGCGTCGTTCTCGCGTTTCAGACGATCAGCCTCTGCATCGTTGTCCCTTTTCAGTTGGTCTGCCTGGGCCTGGGTGGCAACCATGATGGCGTCATTCTGGCGTTTCAAACGATCGGCTTCGGTCTGGGCGGCGGCCATCTGTGCTGCGTTGTCGCGCTGCGCCCGATCCGCGTCGTTCTGAGCCGCCACCATCTTCGCGGCGTTCTCCAACCTCACGCGGTCCGCTTCCGACTGAGCGGCAACTCGTGCCGCTTCCGCATCTCGTGCCGTGCGCGCGGCGTCGTCTTGCGCGGCAACGAGTCCGATTTCAGCACGTGCCTCGCGCTCCGCCCCAGCCTGGCGCTCGCTGGCCAGCGTCTCCTCACCGATCTTCCTCACGGTGATGATGCGGGCATCTTCGGCCATTTGGACAGCCTCGCGCGCCACCGTGCCAATGGACTTGCTTCCCGACTTGCCGATTAGATATCCCTCGGCATTCTCCAGGCCCTGGACGGCCTTCTGATAGGTGTCGGGGGCGTACTTTTCCGCACCTGTCCAGCGGGCAATCCGGACGGCATTTCGCGCTTCGTAGAGTTCCAAGGGAACCTTCGAGTTCAACTGCACGTGCTCGATGTCGGACGGGTTCACGTTCAAGGTGTACTGGCCCCGTTGCAAGAGCTCGAATTTCGCGTCGACCTGTTCAATCGTCCCGACGGTATCCTGCCTGACGAAATTTTCCATGACCACGACGTCGCTGGGTTGGGTCACGGCGAAATAAGGCTCGGCAGTCACGATCAAGCCGAACGACTGCAACTCCGTAGTGGCGTCCAGCTTGGTTTTGTCACCGTCCAAGAGCACTTCGCCGACGTTGGTGGCGCGGCCTTCGGGGGTGATGGCCCACATTACGTAGGTCAGGTACTCGGGGCCGAACTTCGTGGCCGGCTGTAGTTTCTCCATGCGTGCGTCAATCTTGATCACGCCTTGCTTGCTCTCCACGCTGGCCTCGCCGCGAGCCTCAGGCAAGAGCGCGGTTCCGCGGAAGTCGATCTTTGTGGATCCGCTGCGATGGTTGTAATTGATCGCCTTAGTGGTGCGGGCTACCACGGTAACCCGATAGATAGGCGTCGAGCCGGTTGCCATCCAGGCCGAGTTCTCCGTCTTTTGCTGAAGGGGGTTCGGGGCTTGCGCCGGCTGGGCCGCCGCGAGTCCACATACCGCCAGGAACGCGATAATCGTTTTCATTTGTGTCCTTATTTTTCTCTGACTGCGCGCGAGGCGCCGATCTGAAAGCCCACGCTGCACCTTCGATCCGTGCCTCTTCTGTCGCAGGTATTTGCTGCAACTGCTTTGGCAGTGCAATGCTGGCACCATCGCCGGCACTCGAGACGAGGCGACGCAGGAAGCGTGCAGGCAAAGGGGTTGTCAGGAAATGCCGCTGCCTGGGGAAGGCAACGGAGGCGGCCGCAAAGGCTCGGAAGGCACGGCAGGTGCAGGTTCTGTTACGGCAAGTGCAGGGTTTGCTTTAGCCAGGTAGGGTGAGGGATAGCCGCGGTCGAATTGCATGCCGTCCAGCGTCTGGAACTAGGCGGTCATAGTCTTGGATTCCTCGACCGTGATTACGCCATCCTTGCCGACCTTCTTCATCGCCTCGGCGATGATGTTGCCAATGGTGGAGTCGCTGTTGGCGGAGATGCTGCCGACTTGGGCCGGATTCGCCAGGCTGGAAAACTGGGGTTGCACCATCCCCGTGGAACGGGACCTGGGGCCTGGACAAGCCGATCTGTTCACCGTCGATGCCACCGCCGGCCAAGTCCTGCGCGTGGTAGGCGACCAAAAGGACGTGAACGTGTGGCTTCGCATCGTGGACCCGGAGGGAAAAGCCCTGGCCACCGCGGACCGGCCGAATAACGGCTCTGGACCTCAAGCCATGTCGGCTATCGTTCCACGTTCGGGTTCTCTCCAGATCGAGGTTGCGATTGCGCCGGAATATTACGTTTGCCGGCCAATACGCCATCGAACTGACTTGCGCGACCCCACCGAAAAAGACCGCTTGCGCATCGACGCGGAGACGAAACTATTTGCCGCGATTGCCGAAGGCCGCGCCGCGGACGCGGCCAGTCGCCGGAAGGCGATTGGAGTTTAGAATCTGACCGATATAAAATAATAGCCGTCGAAACGAATGTCGATGCGGCACGCTTCAAGCATGTGCCGCTGCGGAGGTTCGGTATGAGACGGATATCTGCGGTTTTCGTGATGATCTGGTGCGCTTGCGCGTCACTAGCGTTTGCGCAATCGAGCGCCAAGTCCGATTCCCACCGAAGTCTGGTCAAACTAACAGTCGCCGCCAGCGACGCAAAAGGCGACCCGGTAATGGACTTGCGGGCCGGTGACATCCAGGTTCGCGAAGACGGGACGGCCCGTTCCGTAGTTTTCTTTCGATTCGCCAGGAGCAAGAGTACTCTCCCGCCGCCCGGGCCGGGCGAGTTCATCAATCGACCGGCGGCGACTCCCACGCTCATCTTGCTGGACCGTTGGAACGAAAGGATGCTTACGATGGCCAGCGCCTGGCAAGACATCCGCGCGGCGTTGGCACACCTGGAAACCGTTGACCGGGTCTACATTTATTTTCTGACGAATCATGGTGATCTGTTCCCGGTGCATCCGCTGCCAGAGGCTAATGCGGACTTGCGCGTCGCAGACCCACCGACTTCCGCAGAACTTGTTGCCAAGCTCAACGAAGCGGTTCGGACAATGGAGGGACTTCGGGCCACTGACGCCCTGGATCCCATTCTGCGTGCGAACACAACGTTTCAGGCCCTCGGCATCTTCTCACGGATGGCATCGATTGCGGGGCGAAAGAATCTGATCTGGGTCACGCATGGGCTGCCGTTGAATGTGAACCTTCCGGGTGGCGGCTGGGCTGATTTCACGGTCCCAGTGCAGAATCTGGGTCAGGCAGCCGCACGATCTCAAGTCGCCATCTACACCGTGGCCCAGTCGGCCGAGGGAGCGGGAGCCGATCCGACCGATCTGGCAAAGCAGACCTTGCAAATGATCTCCGCGCTTACCGGCGGACGCTCGTATGCGAGTGGTCGATCCGAGAATGCCCTTGAGGACGCTTTGGCCGATTCCCGCGGCAGTTATCGGCTCGCCTACTATTCACCTGTTCGCGAGAACGACCGCAAGGAACACAAGATTCGCGTGGAGTCGGTCCGTAAGGGTGTTCGTCTGCTAACCCGCGAAGGCTATTTCGCCGATGCAACGGAACCTGGCCCGGACCAGTTGGCGGAAGCCGCCTTCGGCGGCGAGAGCCATTGTCCTTTCGACGCCACGGAAATCACATTGCGAGTGGCGATGTCGCGTAAGCCGCCAGCCAGCATCGTACATTTCGAGGTTTACGTGGATCCAGCGGATGTGCTGTTGGAGCGCCGCGGCGAAGCCTTTCAAGGCAGCCTCACCGTGATGTTCGCACTCTACAGCAACAGTGTTCTTCAGGGAGTACTGCCTCCGATCCAAAAGGACCTCACCTTCACCCAGGAACAGTTCAATAGTGTATTGAAAGACGGGATTGTGATTCCGCAGGACGTAACCGTCGGCGATCAGATTCAGCAAGTGCGGGTGATGGTGTTCGATCGGGCGCTTCATAGCTTGGGATCCGTGACCATTCCAACAAGATAGTGCACTCTCCGAATTTCCGGCCGTTCTGACCTCCCGGCGGTGGGCGGTGTCAGTTCCTCGAGGTTCACTGCTTACCGAAAGTGACGTTTGATTCGGCCGTGAACTTGTGGTAATTCTGGAAAGCGATTTCGTTGCGCGTGCAATCGGCTCTGCCGCGCATGCACGCCTGATTTTCGCTGTGGACCGGAAGCAAGTAGCTCTTGCCGTCGATGCTCACGAAGCCGTAGTCTAGCGTGGATTCGGCCTTGTCATAAGGCAGCGCCGAAGAAATCGCCGATGAGCGCTGTTCCATGCGCAAAACGCGGTGCCGCTCCTTGTCGATCCATACACGACCGGTGTAAGGGGGAGCCTCGTGGCGGCCGTCCGGCCCGACAATTACCCAATGCGAGCCCGCCTGGCGCACACTGAAGTCGTATACATAGGCCACCCGGCCCGCAATAGTCTCTTCGCCGTGACGGACGAACGACGCGGCCGTATAAGGCGAGAACAAATCTTGCAGCGTCGTGACGAATTCCCCGGTGGACCAGGCACCTGTCTTCTCGATAGGCCGGTTAGTGGGTCTGCCGTTGATCAGGATATTGCTATAGTCCTCCTTGCCATCGACGCACCTTACCTCTGCCGTGACCACGTCCGTTGCCATCCACCGCGCCGGAAACGCATTGCTGTAATAGCGCGTCGTGGCCTGCTGCACCAAGAAGCTCGGCATCTCGGTGAGGAAAGAATCGGCGGCGGCCCTGGCATCCGCAATCACGTCGTCCACCGGGCCACTTGTCGGCGGAGGAAGGGTCGCTGCGTCTGCTGCAGGTTCCATGCTCGGGTGGCTTGCCTCCACCGGCCCAGCGACCGGTTCGCTCGTGGACGGCACTGGGGCCGGGGTCTGACTCGCGGTGGCGACCTCGATCGACCCGGCCGGATGCATGTCCGCTTCGACGGGCGCTTGGGCTGCTGAATGGTCGAAGGGCAATGCGGCGGCGGTGCGCTCCGCAGGCGTGCCGTCACGTACCAGCACTACCCGCAGGACGGTCTCGGGGTCCATCTTATTGGCCTGAACTGTTACCTGATCGCCCGGCTTCAACAGGGAATCGCGGACAGGCTCACCTTGCTTGTTGCGAAACTCCGTCTTGACGAGCAGTCGGAAACGCAGCAAGCGCTTGCCCGAGATGTCGATAAACAGGTCTCTCTCCCGCAGTTCTCGCAGGGTGCCATCCACGCCTATGAGCGCAATCTTGGCACTATCGGGGCCGGAATTATCGCCCTTCGGCCCGCGCTTCGGGAGATGGACCTGCGGTACTGGAATCCCCACTGGGATCCCGCCGGGCAACTGCACCGGGACGGTGTTTGGAGGGTATTGACCGGGAGGGTATTGACCGGGAGGGTATTGACTGGGAGGATATTGGCCGGGAGGGTATTGGCCCGGAGGATATTGTGCCTGGCAAACGCCGGAAGATATCAGGACCAGAAGGGCCGGCAAAACTATGCGGGCGATCTGGCCGGTCGGATGCAGAGCCACTGCGCCCACCTCCTTCTTTAGCTTCGTTTCAGGGTATCAGGAGTGGCAACCCGCAGCAAGCCGTCGCCCAGGAACGGATTGCCGTTCTTTCCGATAACGGCTGTGAACGACGCGCACGCGAAGGCCAATCTTTGCCCTGGGCCTAGAATCGCCGCGCGGCGCGGAAGGCGAGGCGGGGCGCGCTAACAGTCATGCACGATCACGCAGCGCGATCTGGCGGGGACCAGATTTTGCCCAGCACGCGCACGGCGTTGCCGCCGAGGATCATCTTGATATCGGCATCGCTGTAGCCCCTGGCGATGAAACCCTCGGTCAGATCGAACATGCGTTTGGGATGGTCGAGGCCAGTCGTCCCCACATGCTCCGGCTTATCCACGTGGTAGCGATAGCGGTCGAAGTTCGGCTGGCTCTCGGGCCGAAAGCCGCCGCCAATCGGATTGCCATTCCCCACCAAATCCAGGTCGCTGCCCGCCATGCGTGACGGTCGCCTTGGTGAAACCGGGTCGGGGCTCCTGGCCGTACCAGGAAAAATACTCGTCCAGCCATTCGCAGCTCCTTTCTTGCCTTCAGTTAATTCGTATAAGAGGACTCAAATGAACGAGTTGGCATTGGCAAACAGAGCGGCGGACTGGCGCAGATCTGATGAGCCCTCGACTGCCGCGGCCGGGGTACTCGCTTATCGGCGCGAATGGAACTACCTTTGGCTAACACACGAATTTCAAGTCCGGCCGCCACAGGAGGGGCCGGTACACATTTTGAGCAGCACGTAGCGGCATGCTGGCTAGCGCAGCTACTCGTAGACGGTATTCCCCCGATACTGGTTAATTCTAGAGTGGCCGAAGTCCATCTCCAAACAGAGCGCCTCGGCACACCGACGACTTCCTGATCGAGTGTGTTGGCGCGCCACCGCCAAACTTGCCGGTCAAGTCAAACGCAGTTGCAGCGTAAGCGCAGCGGACGAGGAGTGCAGCAAGGCCGTCAGTGACTTCTGGCATGACTTTAAGGCTGGAAATCCGTTCGATCCTGATAGGATTCGGGTTTTCGCGCCACGCCTTAAACTGCAAACCACGCCCGAATTATCTGGCATGCATCTTGCTATATTAGTGGTCTCGAGCCCCTCGATGCGGCCACTTTTAGCTTGTATTACGGCCTTGTCATTCGGCATTTCGGGCTGCGCGGTCTCGCAGTCCAGTCCGCGTCAGACTTGGCAGACGGGATTCTGGTACGGGTACGATGGGGGACCGCAGTTGCGGGCGCAACTCGGCCAGTATTTCGACACACCGGAGCATGCGGCGTTTGCGATCGAAGTGGCGACGAATCCGCACTGGGACCGTTCCGACCCGCAAATGGAGGCTGCGCGTGAGAGGCCCTCGTTGTACCCCAGAATCCGGGAGCTTCTGGACGAGCATCGCGCGCTGCTGAACTCCGGGACCCTGGTGCTGCTTGCCATGCGCACGGCGTTGCGCGCCGGCGATCCCGGCGGGGCGGAGAGAATCGCCGGCGAAGTTCCAGCGGACGCGCCCGTGCGCAGCGATCCCGATTTCAACTGGATGGCCGGCACCGCGGCCTACCTCTCGCACGACTATGCGGCGGCGGAAGCGCCGCTGCTGGCGCTGTTTCGGTCGCCTAAGGCGTCGCGCGATCAAAAAGCAGCGGCCGCATATGGACTGTGCGGCGTGTACTGGAAGACCGGAAACATGACGGAACGAATTCGCTACGCGCTATGGCTGCATACCCTCGACCGCACGGAACAACTTGGCCTCTCATGGGCCGGCCAGATCGACGACTACACGGTGTATTGGAACTGCTCGGGCTGGGATTTGGGCATGCTTTTGGACGCCGAAGCCCCTATCGAAACCATGCAGCAGTTCGTCGAGTCGAATCCCAAGCTGGAGGATATCCGGCTGATTCAGTATGCGGTGGCGGTGCGATTGAGCCGGGAAGACCGGTACGACGCAGCGGCATCGCTCTACCAGGAGATTCACGCCATCGTGCGCGCGCCGCGGATGCGCCGGCTCGCGGCGCCGTACAACGCGGCCATTCGCCAGGATCCGACCGGCACGGAGCGCTGGGAGGCGAAGATCCGGTTGGCGCAATTCCTCAGCGAGAACGAGAATCGCATCTACTACAACGACACGCTTTGGGGAGGATTCCAGCGCTATGCTTTCGAGGCATCCGGGCGTGGTGAGACGACGCGCGACGAGCGGGACCTCCTGGCGGTCCGCGAACGCCAGCTGAAGGACGAACAGGAAGAGAACTGGCGTGCGCATCTGATTCTGCGCGACGTGGTGCGCGAGGCACGAAGAAATGCCGTCGGCAAGAGGGCGGCCGCACTGGAACTGGAATGCCTGCGCCGAATCAATACCGATCGCTTCGGACGGGGTGACGAGATTTCGAGCGGCCGATTTCGAGGTCTCCAGGTGGCTGAAAGATCGTTAATGCAACCGCTCGATTCCAAGACATGGCATCCGCGGCAACGCCTCAAGCAACGCGACCGCCGGATTGTCCAATCACCTGGCAACTGCATCAAGACTCACACTTGAAGTTAGGTCGACGGCTGGCAGATGAGCCAAACTAGGAGATGAGCACTTCCCGTTTATGGACGCCTTAACGGTTCACCGTCTGCACTTCGCATTCACGGTGACCTTTCACTACCTCTTTCCGCAATTGACCATGGGACTGGCGCTGCTGATCCTGATCCTCAAGACCATGGCTTTGCAGACCGGCAACGAACACTACAACTGCGCGGCTCGATTCTGGGCCAAAATCTTCGCGATCAACTTCGCCATGGGAGTAGTCACGGGCATCCCGATGGAATTTCAGTTCGGGACTAATTGGGCCCGATTTTCCAAAGCCGCCGGTGGAGTCATCGGGCAGACGCTCGCTATGGAAGGAGTCTTTTCCTTTTTTCTCGAATCCAGCTTCCTGGGCGTCTTTCTATTTGGAGAAAAGCGGCTTGGCCCAAAGGCGCACTGGTTCGCCGCTTTCCTGGTCTTTGCCGGCTCATGGCTTTCGGGTTTCTTCATCATCGCGACCGACGCCTGGATGCAACACCCCACCGGGTACCAATTGGGAAAGAATGGCGAGATATTGCTGACCAGCCTTTCCGGACTGCTGCTGAACCCCTGGTTGTTCTGGCAGTACCTCCACAACATGATCGGGTCGGTGGTCACGGCCAGCTTCGTCATGGCCTCTGTGGGGGCGTTTTACCTGCTCAGCAAGCGGAGTGAGGAGTA
>Ga0181536_10002858_pt1 | contig 19136 bp, 22 predicted proteins | sample PEATcosm2014_Bin_41_FD_121105 | JGI IMG/M metagenome (GOLD analysis project Ga0181536, IMG submission 121105) | Peatland microbial communities from MTU Mesocosm Facility, Houghton, MI, USA - PEATcosm2014_Bin17_60_metaG | ecosystem: Environmental > Terrestrial > Soil > Wetlands > Peat | place...
AGTCGGCCGTCTGCTTCTCGCAGTACGCTGCCTTCGCGTTCAAGAATTCCTCGACCGATTCCCTCAGGTCGTTATCCCGAGCGAGCCAGTTCGACAGCACGAGCCTCTGGTTGTCCGTCATCCGGCCGTGCTCTCCGCTATTCCTACGGGCGTCTTGTTCCCGTTCTGCGGCTGTGATGCCGCTGAAGGCGAAAGCAGGTTGTCCGCATGATTAGCCGCTTCGCTAACCCTACCCACGAGGTTCAACTGGCTTTGATCTTCCAGCCCAGGCATCTCGGGAGCGCCGAGGTACTTCGTCAGCATGTACTGCTGAATCTCGGGCTCCATCTTGTCGAGCGGGATCGAGATCGAAGCCGTCACGTTGTACTTCTGCGGCTGAGGCGGAGCCGAAGGATCAGGAGGTGGCAGGAAGTACGACTCCGGCTCGCCGTCGAGGTTCGGAATCGTCTTCAGCAAGTTCATCATCACTTTCTGAGGATCGAGAATCCCCGGCGCCTGCATCGCGATCTGACCGAGCTGCGCGGCCGCCTGACGCTTCAGGTCGTCGTTCACCGCCATGTACGAACCGGCGTCCGGCTCAACGTCGAAGTCCTGCTGTATCTCGTTCGGGTCGAGCTTCACGCTGCTGATCTTCCCGGTCTGATCTGTCATGATCCAGGGAACCTGCTGGGCTTTGTCCTGAGTCTTCAGCAGCGATTGCAGCGGAGAAGTGAAATACTTGGACTCCACGCTCCACGGCTGGTCGAGGTCAGCCATCTGCTGATTCATCCAGATTTTCTTCATGCCAAGCTGACGAAGATACAGGTTCCGACCGTCCATCTTCATCGCCAGCAGCACGTCCGCAGCCTTCGCTGCCAGAACCGCAGTTGTCGCCGTTTTACCGGCCTGCGGGTTCGCTTCCGTTCCTTCCGTCGTCAGGTTCAACGACGGCTCGAACATCCCGATCAACTGCATCAGCAGCGCACCGCGCTCCATCGCTCCGGGCGGCAGAGGCGGACGCTCCACGAACTTGCAGCCGTTCAAGTCCGACGTTCTGAGCACGTTGAAGAACCCGCTCAACAGGCGGTCGGTGTCGAACTCGACTCCAGTCTTTGCGAGGAACGTTACGCGGATCAGGTTCGTGATGTAGTCGAAGTTCTGCGCCATCTGCAGGTTGAACATCGAGAACATGTAGCGCAGCAGGCGGGGAGTGGAATCCCCGATCGCGTCGATCAGGTCAGGCAGCGGAACTTCGTCGGTGAACGACGTGTGCCCGTAGAAGTTTACCGGGTACGGCATCTTCCCCAGCACCTTGTCGCGATAGTTCTCGTTCACCCAGGTGATCCACATCCGTCCGTCATCGTCCTGCTTGTGCTCTTCGAGGATGTCGTACAGCTTCCGCACGCGTAGGTTCCGCGGGAACTGATACATCACCTGATCCTGCTTCCCGACGGCGGTACGGAACAAATCTTTCAACTCCTGGAACTCGCCCTTGACGACGACCGGCTCAGGATCAAGACGCATCAGATTCGCAACCGCTTCGGGATCGAACGCCGGCGTATCTTCGCCCGTCTCCGGGTCTTTGTACTTTAGCCCGAGCATCTTCTTCAGCCAGAGGTCGGACTCGCGGTAGCTGTGAATCGCGAACGAAGATTGAAACAGGGTCTTGGCGAACGGCTCCCAGAACACGTCTCCGGGGAAGCAGCACATCACGCGCGGGCCTTCGTACTTCTTGATCTCTTCGGGGACCGTCAACTCCGTCCCGCTCTTGCCCATGAACTCCTGCACTTCCTCGTCCGTCATGTTCGCGCTGTGCTCTTCGACGGCCTGCTGAATCTCGGCGTCGGGAGCTTTCCGGGCGCGCATCATCGAGGCTCGGTCGCGGTAGACGACTTTGCCTTCTTTCAGGATCGCCTTCCTGAACACCATCGTGCGCGAGATGAAGTCCCAGTAGATTTTCGAGATGCCGATGCCGAGCGCTTCCGCAGCCATCCTGACCCGCTGATCTTCGGGCTGCTCCTGCGAGTTGTCGTACTGCTTCGAGAGCAACGCACTCAGTCTGGCGCCAACACTCGGATCTTGGCCTCCGCTCACGCGCAGCGTGTAAGGCTGCGCGGAAAGTCGCGCCACGTTCTTGCGGTAGATCAGGTTCGCCAGCCCGCTCTCGACGTTCGTGCGAGACTTGTCCTCGACGTTCGTTTCTTTCCCCGCCGAGTCCCGCTCGTAGATCGGACGCGTTCTGCACTTGATCGCGCGCCAAGTGTCGACCCACTCGGCCCAGTAGTTCAGGTTCATCCACTTCTTGCACTCGTCCCGGCGCATGATGATGTCCGAAACGGGACCGATCGCTGGATTCGTCGTGGCCATGCTAGTAGCTGAACCCTTCCTGCAGCGGCTCGAAGTGCGAGCGCTGCGGATGCGGGTTGATGTAGATGGGATTCGCCATCTCGACGTAGCGCAGGTTGTCGACCTGATGACAACGCACGGCAACCTGCTGCCCGCTCGGGTCTTGCGACATCATCTGCGTCGGCGTCAGAATCTTCTTGCGCACGTTCTTCAACTGATAGATCAACTCAGGGCATTTGTCGCGGAAGATGTGAATCTGCGAGCGCTTCTTCGGCTCCCCGTTCGTATCGCGGACCATGCGCGGTTTCAGTCCCGCGTTCACTCGCTCGTAGCCCACGTCGTGATCCTTCTTCGCGTCGTCGAAGCTCGGACAAGACAGCTTCTCCAGTTGCATATACTGCTCGTAGCGTTGCTGGAAGTTTGGCTGTTCAGGATCGTCCGTCGTTCCCTTGCCGAACGCACGGGCCGAGTAGTCGATGACGCGGGCAAAGATGTGCTCGTCGAACGGCGTCTTGTTCTCGTCCTGATTCTCCGGGTTGCTGGAAGATTCGAGCCACTTCATCGTCTCGACGTAATGTTTGATCGGGATCAGCGGATCATCGGGCGGACACGGCCCTGCTTTGCCTCTCACTTGCTTGGTTTCCGGGTCACAAATAAAGCAGACACGCGATGGCCATAGTTCTCGATAAGCCCATCGGTCACCCCATGGATCGGTTGCAACCCAAAGAAACGCGTCAGGAATGCCAGGATGCGGATCGAGCGCCATCCTGCGCGTCCAAGTCCTCGGAATCGGGAAGGAGTCTTCAAGCGTGGCCTCCTCGTCCAGTTGGTAGATCAGCGCACCGAGCGCGGCTTCGGCCTCGATCTCGTACTCTTTCAAGTACAGAGTCGGGTCCGTCATCTGCTTGTATTGTGCATAGGCCCAGGGCGAAAGCGAGCGCTTGATCTCGGGAACGTAAATCTTCTCCCCGCCGCCCTTCTCCTCGTCAGCGGAGTAGTGCAGACGAAGAACGGTGATGCCGTGGTCGTTCGTGTGAACGCGGATGCCGGGATGCGGAAAAGCAAGACTAGACATCGTTGAATACTTCGGAAACTTCGCTGAGCGGCACGCGCCGAGAAACTGTCCCGTCGATGGATTCGAGGTAACTCACGATGTCGAGCAGCACAGACTTCACATGCTTGCCCTGAATCGTGAACTCTGCACCCTGGTAATCCGTTTCGTGCAGCGCTTCGACTTTCGCTTTGATCTCAGACAACTTCGCCATGTTCATCCTCCGTAGAATGCTTTGTTTTTCGATGCTCTGTATTCCGGCTTGGAACCAGCGGCGCGCTTTTCTGAGAGCATGATCGCCACAGCCTGCTTCTGAGACTTCACCGGCTTACCGGAACCTCCAGATTTCAGGCTGCCTGATTTCCACTTCGACATGACTTGGTTCCAAGGCATAACTTACTCCCCGCCGTAGAAGGCTTTGTTCTTCCCTATTCCAGGGAACTTCTTGTGGACGGCAGAGCGAACGCGTGACTTCTCCGCAGGTGTTCCGTGCTGACTCACGCGCGCCAGAGCATTTCTAGCATGCGAAGCGTTGGGAATTGGATAAGACCGATCTGCGCCAGCAAAATCCTTCGCCGGGAGTCTGTTTCTTGCTTCTGTTGTTAGCTTTGCCATAGTTCCCCATTTGTGATACAGTATTGCTCGTTATGACTACTACTTGCAAATGGTGTAAGCGGGAATTCAAAACCTTCCCTTCGATACTGGCTGGAGGCCGGGATGTATTTTGTTCTAGGAAGTGTTCGTCTGAATGGAAAGCTATTGCATACGTCGGTAGGCCGGGACTGCATCGGTATGGTCAGGATAACCCTAACTGGAACGGAGGAGAAGCGAGTTGCCGAAAGCACAAAAAATCCGCCTGCGAACAATGCGGAGCTACGACTAAATTGCACGTTCACCACAAAGACAAGAATCGAAAGAATAACGATCCTTCCAATCTGCAGACTCTTTGCGTTCTTTGTCATCGGCACGCTCACCCTCGTCCAGCGTGGAATAAGGGATTGTTCACCGGTATAAGTAGAGCAGCGCTCTGGCGTAAGTCTAAAGCCAGCTTATGACCTCCCGCTGTCAGTTCCGCCATGTTTCACCTCCGCTCCTTGCTGTTGATCGTTACCGCTCTGCCAACACTGCCGGCACAGATCGTGCTGCTTCGCCACCTTGCCCGGCATCTTCCTGCGCCAGTTACCGTCACCGACCTGAGCAGGACGCTTGCCGCACTCCGAGCACATGCGCCGCGACACATCACAGCCCCCAGTCACCGTAGAACGCTGGGTTTGCGCTGCCTTTCCTCTGCCAGCGGTCCGTCTTGCTCGGACTTAGGCCGGCCTTGATGCCTTCGCCACGCTGGCCCGCACGCGCCACGTTCGGCCCGCGAGGAAGCAAGCCGGGGCCGCGGCGGGAAGTGTCGGGGCGCCTCACGGCTCCAAGGGTCCGGTTCAGCCCCGGAGCGCTGGGCAGCTTGCGCACTGCCGTCTCGTTCGGATGGATTCCCGGCCCACGTTCCGTTCGCTGCATCCCGCGAGCCTGCTGGCTGGGAGCATACTGGTTCGGGCTTGCCGAGCCTGCCGCCAGAGCAGCCGCGTTCGGGTTCACCCTGCCCGGCTCAGGAATCGCCTGGTTATTGCTGTTGTCCGTGAACGACTCCTCGTCGTACGGATTCGCCGTGTTCAGGCGGTCGTTCTGGTCGACGGCCCGGACGATCGCTTTCGCCGGAGGCAAGCCTCCCATTCCCGTGCTGCCGCGCTGCCCAACCCGTGCTCCCTTTACGTTTCTCATCGTTCCCTCCAGACGTGCGACTTGCCTTTCGAGATGCGGTTTCAGATGCGCCGGAGTGTCTTTCGACGCCAATGCCCGTTTCATGCCAGCCAGCTTATGATGATGCTGCGATGGATCAGCGAAGCTCATGAGTGAAGTACTGTAGCGACACGGCGACACATTTGCTTGCGATCTTTACTGTTGATTGCATTATCTATCGCGACCGAGATGCCCTCCATAATTTGATTTTTGCACTTAGCGACATTCTCCTCCGAAAGCATCTCGAAGATTGAATCGTTAATATCGCAGTCGACGGTCAACTGGCGACCTTCTAGGTGTAAAACTACCGCGATTTGGGGGCGAGGCGCCATATGAAGACGGCGGGTTATTGTTTCTGATACTTTCTCGCTCATGCTAGAACTCCTTCCGTGAACTCTGCGTAACCTACGATCTCCAGCAGATGCAGCACGTCACCTCGACGCTCGTAAACTCTGATCTGCGAGACTTCCCCGTTGACCAGTGGAACCACCAACCGCCCGCCGTCTTTCACCTGCTTCGCCCACACGGGTGAGATCGAGCGAGAGCCGAAGGTCACCAGCACGCCGTCGAACTCTCCCTGCGTGTCGAACTCATAGCCGTTCGCGTGAATCAGTGCCACGTTCTCCGACAACTTGGCTGCAGTCTCAGGAAGCATGTTCACTTCGATCGACACCAGGCTGCGGCACTGTTCCGCTAAGATCGCGGCTTCGTATCCGCTTCCCGTGCCAATCTCCAACAGATCAAGCTGGCTGCCTGCTCGTCCTCCGATGACTAGGTCGGCTAGGAGATACGCCATTTCGGGAGTCGGAACCGTACATAAATCAGTCAGCGGGACCGCGCAAGGCGGATCGTCACCGTTCGGAGTGAACAAGCAGCGGTCGATCATGGGAAGCTGCACCAAGAGTCCCGCAGAACCGTTGTCGTGCCAGTCGTGTTCACGTCGGAGAATTGCACAGCCAGAGTCCCGGCAGTGGTTCCGTTCTCGATTCCCCCGGAAAACTGCGCGTACTGGGCGCCGGTCACGCTGCTCGTCGCTGCTCCTACGGCCGTTGCCCACGAAGTTCCCTGACTGACGTACAAGTTCCCCGTCGTGGCAGCGGATTCGATCTCCGCGCTGATCGTCACCTCGGTCGGAGTACCTGGCCCGTTCACGGCCAGCGTCAGACCTCCACCGTTGCCATTCGTGAAATAGATCGTGCAGTTCAGCGTGCCTACTTCGTTCGCGGCGATGGGGAATGAGATGCCTGTGTTGATCAGGCCAGCCGTGCTCGACCCTGCGCTGTTGGCCGTTAACTGGCTCTTCGCGCTCAATCCAGGGAAATTAGCAACGGTACCCGTGATCGAGCAGGACGAAGGCGGGCAGTTCAGTTGCCAGCCGCCGCTGCCCATCGAGTAGTAGGCGCCTTGTGTACCCCATTGGGCCATGACTGAATAGGTCGCTACTGAAGCGATGACGAGCAGTCCCAAGATCGTCGGAAGGAATCTTTTTAGCGTCTTCATATCGTACAGTCCTCCATTTAATCCAGTTTGCACTCGCTGTGGAACCACCCCATCTCATCCGTCGAGACGCACACCATCTGCTTAGCGACGGGCCTTACAGCATCGTAGGAAGTCTGCGCTTCGGGCAGGAAGCCGCTCTCGTCCTGGAAGTATCCGTAGCAGTGATAGACCCTGATCTGATCTGCGCCCTTCGGAATGCCTAGGAACCGGCCGCCGTTCTTCCACGCGATCTCTAAGACGCTGTCGACCACAAGCGGGTTCCGAGCCTTCATCCAATCAGGCTGGTTCCGATAGAGCGTGCGGGCGTATTCGATCAGCTCCGCGACCTTGTCCTCTTTTCCCGTCTGCGCCACCCAGAAGACGGGATACCACTGGCACATCCACGCGATGTACGAGCAGACGAGCCACGACATCATCATCTCTCGCGACTTCGGAATGAAGATCGAGCGGGAGTTGATCAAGTAGTCGAGCACGACGCGGAGGTATTCTTTCTTGGGGAAGGGCGCCAAGAACGCCGTGTTCTTCGTCAGCCAGTGCGTGTCCTCGGTCTTCGTGTAGTGCGTAAGCCAGAGCAGCGGCCCGGCGTCCCAAGAAGCCACGCGCTCGCTCATCTTGTTCCAGAGTAACTCTTGCTCCTCTTCGAGTTTGATTCCTTCGACGAGATGCGAGACCGCATCGATCTCCCGCTGGCTCATGTACGGAACCAGTTGGCGGATACGATCGACTGGGATTACGCTGCAACTCATTGCGCAGGAGCCTTTGAAGCTACGCGCTCAAGAATGCTTTCGAGCGCGTCTTTCTTCGCGGCGAGAGTCAAAGGAATCGGTCCACCGTCCGGGCCGGCGAACTCGCTCTTATCTTTGCCGCCGAGGCGTTGCTTGTCGAGCCAAATGAGCATCGTAACGTTGCCGCGCATGGCGACCTGGTACTGCTTTCTGCGCAGACTGGCGTTGCATTCCTGGTGGCCTTTGTTTAAAGCTGTATTTAAGTTAGCGTCTTTGTAGAGACGATCACGTGTAAGTCCCAGAATCGAAGCTATTTCTTCTCCTGACATGCTCAGCTTCGCCAGTTCGAAGACTTGTCGCTCTTCAGGAACAACCGTAGGGTCAATCTTGTTCTTTCCCTTGCGCGGACGTCCGCCCTTGCTTCCGTCTCGCGGTTTGCCTCTCATCGCGGATGCCTCGACACGATTCCTGCGGTGTTGATACCGATCACCGACGCTGCGCCAGCGACGCCGATGAACCTCGCAATCCAACGGTCGCTCGCATAGTGCAAGCCGGTCATGGCGGCCAGCGGAATGAAGGCATCAGCTTTCGACCACAGCGTAACTCTACGCTCATATGTCGCGATGCCAGTTCCCCAGGCGATGGCCTCAGTTCCGTAGAACCACGGGCTGGTAAACGTCTGCCGGTTTGTTCGATTCGGCCGCATGGTCCAGAACGTGACGCGGCTCTGTACCAGCTTCAACACGCGCCAGTTTGGAACCTGACTGCAAGGAATGTCTTGGTAAATCAACTTTCCTTGCTCATCCATCGAGACCGTCTGGCAGCGCGGTTGCGGATTCTCAATTACCTGGCACCTCGCTGCCTGGGCCAGAGTGAACAGCAAGACGAGCAACACACATAACGCCAGGCACAGCGTCACGATTGTCGCCCGCCTCAGTTGTTCGTCCGCGTTCATTGAGGAGTTGAGAAGTTTATTTTCACCGAGGTCAATACCTGCGGCTGCACATTCGTGATCGTCTCCGTGTCCGTCAGTGGACCGGTCGGGCCTTGAACTGTTGCCGTCAGGTTCGCAACGCCGGCAGCCAGCGAAGTCACGTCTTCGTCGGCAGGAGCCGCTGCGTCGGCCGAGATCGAATCGAGAGTTGGTTGGTCTAGGCTCCACGACGGGGCCGGAATCGGCCCGAGGAACGGTTGCCCGTTCTGATCGTATCCGTCCACGCTGGCGACGGTTTTCTGTCCTACTTGTAGAGTGATTGGTCCTTCTGCCATATGGTGATGCCTCCAGAATGCGATTTTGATGCTTGCGAGATGGTGATGGTGGTGGTGGTGATGATGCCTGCGCTCATCCATTCATGCCCTTCGCCTGCAAATTTGCAGCCCGAGCCTTCTGGCAAGCAGCTAGGAACCCGGGATGGGGATTGTGCACCGTCACGCGAAGCGGTTCCGGATATGCGAGATCGAGAGATTCGTTCGGGCTGCAGAGTTCCGGCTTCGGAACGACCTTAATCGCTATGCAAGCTTGCGAGAACAAGAATCTGCGCTTCGTTTGAATCCAGGGCTCGTCTGTGTTCAGTTGGAGTTTGTTCGGGCCGAGCGCTACGGCAGCAGCGACGCCGTCTATCTTGAGAGCGAGCAGGAAGGGAATGAACTTGCGGGAGAGATAGTGGGCTGGTTTGTCTTCAGGAGATTGGTTCCGAGAAAAGAGAGCGGCTCGCGGCATGTTGTCGCGTCGAGGTTCGATCCTCAGAGAGGACGAGCAGGTTAAGCGCTTCGAGATACTTATAAGCTAACCTGCTGTGAAATGTAAAGCAGATTTTGAAACAGCTTGCGGGACAAGCCTTTCAGAGTCCGCGCTGGTGCCAAAAACAACCAAGGACAGCAGCATCCGCTATGCCCCGTCCTTCTTGGCAGGTACAGGCTCGGATTCACGGGAACATCCGTACACGGCGCTGTCCGTTGCTCGCTTCCTGTGTTCCACATGCAAGGATGGGAAGGAGGCACAACTGAAGATCGTTGCTGCTCTTGCCGTCCTAGAATTGCAGGAAATGAAAATCTGGAATGCAGAGCGCATCCACACGTTTCGGCGTCCTGACGGGACGATCCCCGTCGAATCTGTGCTGGAAGAGACGAAGAACTCCAAGACAAGAGCGGAACTCACTCGGGTGCGCGAGGCTGCAAAAGCAGAACAGGCCAAACGTGACGGAGAGACAATCAAAGAACGGCTAGAGCGTGCTGAGGACGAGAAAAGGGAAGCAGTGCAGGAAATTGAGCGAACACTGACGGCGCTCAGGGCAGCCACAAGGATGGAAGAGGAAAAGCGCGTTACGCAACTCATGGCCGAGCAGAAAGAGAACGAACAGAAGCGGCAGGATGCTGAGAAACGGCGCAAGCAGGCCGAGAAGGAATGGAAGGCCAATAAGAAGGCTCAGCGCGAATCCTTGGAGTACCAGCGGGCCGAAGCAATCAAGGCAGCGCAACGGAGGGAGGCTCAGCGTCGGTCAGAGGTGAAATGGGTCATTGACAGCATCACCCGCATCTTGTCTGAGGCGGACACCCTCGACGATCAGCTAAAGACGCTGGAACGTGATTTTGGGCGTAACCGGCGCATGCTGACAAGGGAGGAATGTAAACTGCTGGCAAAAGCACTGGACGGATTAAAAGATCGTGCTTCCCGGCACAGGTCTAGATGGGAACGGGTGCTGTGAGGCTCTGTGGTAGGAACTTCACCTCAGCGAATGCCTTTGAGCACTCTCTGTTCGTGGTACGTCTCCTCACCGGGCTGAACGATGAACGGCAGAGCGTGGAGCTTGGTAAGCTCGCCATTGGTCGGAACTTGGTCACCCCACTGTGTCCAACCGCGCCGCATCGTCCGAGCGAACAGTTCGAGGAACGGGCCGGGGCTGCATCGCTCGATGATCTCGTAAACCTGACGTGGCTTTTTCGAGTGTCCCTCTTTCTGCGAGACAACTACATTCACTTCCCTGCGTCCGGGCGCCAGTGTGCGAAGCCTGCCGCGAATGCCGAACAGTAGAAGCTCGGTCACATTGCGGAAATAGAACCCGACACCGCGTCCGTCAGGCCCTCCGTCCTTGCGGACCTTGTACCAAACGATGTTCGTCTTGTAGGTGAATCCCCACGCGCTCATGACCTGCAAGCCTTCGGAGAGCAGAGCGTTCGGCACCCATAGATACAGGTGCGACTGTTCGGCGGCGATGTCCCGCACTGGCATCGCGCAGATTTCCGCCAGCTTCATCGTGTTGTAGCGATGGAGTCGCTTGTGCTCTGGTGCCATCTTGCCCGTCCGGTTCATGAACTGCCACGGAGGATCAGCGAGGATGGTCCCGAACTGAGGTTTGTGGTGCCCGTTCCCGTTGGACGCCCTACTCATTTTCGACATAGAGACTAGCTTTTATACCAAAACCCAAAACCGGGCAGCCGCCTGACCCACGGTTTCTGATTCTCCCGATCAACTGGGACATGTGAGTTGTATTCTGTCCGAACGATTGCCCCCTGCCAAGCTGGTTGAAAATCTCCTGCAATTCGTCTGCCCGCGTGATGATTACTCCCACGCTCAGCACGTTCAAATCAAAGAGCAGTCGGAACGTTGTCAGGTCGCGGTCGAAAAATGGGTCTTTGTTGTTCCACTCTGTCTCGATTGCAACCCGATTTCTAAAATAATCGACATGATGGGTCGGTGTCAGAGTCGGCGCACCATCGACTCGCACTTCGATGTTGAACCTGTGTTCACCCCATCCATGCGCGTAAAAATATCCGTCCAGCCTTCGCGCGATTGGTCCTTTGTTTCCGCCTCTGGTCGTGACCATCGTTCTGGTCAACCGAAAATCTTGCAGGGCGGCGACAAGATCATCCCACTCAGCGCGGAAGTCTGTGTGAAGAACCGCACAGGCGTGATACCGCTCCTCTATGTCGTAGTTCTGCCGAATCCATTCGGGCAGCAGTTCGATGCTCACGAAGCAGGAGCCTCCGCGAGTCATTCGGCTGACCACACAGTTAACTTGAATTACCCGTGTCGTCGCAAGGTTGAATAACCCGCAAAACGCGGCTTCCTTGTGGAAAACTGCGTAAGGCTCAGTGTTGCAAGGAGATGAGGGTGCCGCAATAGACGCGCATCTACGTAGTTACTGCCTTGCTGTGGTAGCTTAGAGGTCGGAAGTCGCGCCTCAACTCGACTTGCGATGCTTGGGTGGGTGCCAGATCGTCGCGGTGCATACTAAGATCAAAGTGCTTGGGTCGCTGCCCTGTCACGGCAGAGGCCGCGGGTTCGAGTCCCGTCGTCCCCGCCATTCTTTTGAGTAGCTTAGCCGGGATTCCCCATTTGGCGTGGTACACAAGAAGGTACACATTAAGCCGTACCTCCTGTGGCCACTGCCACATGGGCCTTCCGATCCTGCGGCAGAATCATCTCTACCACCCTGCTTTGAGCCCGGCGCTTCTTGCTGCTTACGGCATGGGTGTAGATGTTCATAGTTATGTTGCTGTTGGCGTGGCGCATCAGCGATTGCACGGTCTTTACGTCCTCGTCGTTCTCGGCCAGCAAGGTCGAGAAGGTGTGGCGGAAGACTTGCCAGTTGATATGCTTGGTGATGCCCGCCCGCCGAGCAGCGGGAACGATGTAGTTGCGCATGAGGGCCTCGGGCCAGAGTGGCTGACGGCCCCCCATTCGAGGACTGGCGAAGATCCAATCGTCGTCCTGGGCGTAGGGCGTTTCGGCGCGCCAACGCAACAGATCGGCAATCATCTCTTCATCCAGTGGCATTGTCTTTTCACTCTCCTCCGTCTTGACCGGACCCAGGTGTTGTTGCCAAATCGATTTCCGGATGTTCAGCGTCCGCTTCTGAAAATCGACGTCGAGCCACCGGGGGGCTAGCAATTCGCCACGACGCATGCCGGTTGGAACATCGAGCAACACAAGAGTGCGCTCTCGAAGTCCCAATTCGACAAAGAGGGCCTGTAGCTCTTCGGCTGTCAGAGGTACAGGAATGCGTTCCCTTTTTGCGCTCTGCCGCACCGTACGGATGGGGTTTGTTTTCATCCAACCGTAGCGGATAGCGTGACTGCATACCGCGCTCATGATATTGCGGATCTTCGCCTTAGTCCCCCGGCTCCGCTGAATCGTGGACAGCCACTCTTCAACATGAACCGCAATCCCATTTTCGATCCGGGTCAGGGTGTATTCGCCCCAACGCGGAACGATCCAGTTTGTCAGATAGTCCATGTAACACTGTTTCGTGGAGTATGCCTTCCGTTCGTTGTCAACCGCCAGTTCTTTTCTGACGTAGTGTTCAACTAGTTCGGAAAATCGACCCGGCGATCCAGCATCTTCCGATAGGTCGAGGTTAATGTTTAGGCTCAATCCCTTAAGTGCCTCTCGCACAGCGGTCTCGTTGCGCAGATCGATCACCGAGCCCACCACAGCCTTCCGAGCACACGGGCAGGCCAGCAATACCGGATCGTCTTTCGACACGATGAAACCAGAATTACGGTCTTGGACATCGCACATCGTGATCGACTAAAGAGCCTCTTCTGGGCCATCAGAGGTGACCAATGAAGCCATTGGACGCCTTTACCTTTTCCTTCGCGAACTGCTCGAACGAACTAGATGCGCTCGACGCCTTGCTTTCAAAGAATGAAGAGTTGAAGGAACGCGAGCACATCTTGCCGTTTTTTCGAAACCACAAGAATATTGCCGCGTTAATTGGGACGTATGCACCAACCCTCGTTGCGACCGACAGGCTGAGCCTCGAGTACACGCTGTATGGCGACTTTCGCGCCGACCTGATTGTCGGAGACTGGCAACGAAAAAGCTTTTGTTTGGTTGAGTGTAAGCGTCAGAGGAAGTACACGATTGACAAACGTCTTGGCTGCGAGTTGCGTGGCAGCTGTTCATCGGACGAGTGCGAGCGGTTGCGTGCCAATTGGACCAACTACCCACACTCTGATCGCATACTGCGATTGGCTCATGTTGAAACCGAAACGTGGTGGGAGTGAAGCGCATACGCTCTCCTGAAAGGCGACTCTCACCCCAAGGGGAGTCCACTCCGCCTCCCAGCTTCCAGACGATTGTGCCGAGGTGGCGACTTCGGGACAGGAGACACTGTAGGTCTGCAGCTGCACGCTCTCTACAACCCATCCTGGATTTAGCCGGCTGAAGTCATAACTGTCTCTGCCTATTCCAAACTGTCTCGGGTCGGAGCGAACCACAAATGCCGACGACGCGCTCGCGTCCTTGGGGACCGCATCGCTGGCTTCGGTTGGAGAGACATATTCCAACTGCCGGATGGAGCGCGAGCCGACTCCACTCGGGTATAGGCTAACCCACGCCGAAGGAATCATGGTCAACAGTTGCGGGTGACCACGGGCTGCGACGAAGCGGCATCCGCGTAGCTCAATACGCCGGTGCTTCGCAGGATATATGACCAGCGTCACGGGGTAATCCGCGATTCCGCTAAGTTCCATATCAAGGCGGGCGGTGATTTCGTGCTCGGACCACGCCGCGCGCGAAGGGGAGTCCAATTGCAACCGGATTGGGGGGATTGCGTTAGGTTGGTGCGGAGCGGAATGCGCTTCCAGTTGAACGATTCCGGGTGCATCTCCGAAGAAGCATCCTTCGATCCGGTATATGTTGTCAGCCGCCGTGGGTGTGAACACCACACCTTTTGTTTTTCCATTTACCGATCGAATGATCGGCTCGTGGCACGGTGGATATTGCGGAAGCGGTCGCGGCTTTCGGGAGTTGTCGTCGACCAACTCTCGGGCGGCTGCGTTGACCGGCGATTGGGTCGGGGAAACAGTTCCATGAGCTGCGAGATAATCTCGCTGTTCCAGCAGCGCACGGACGACGCCTGGCGCCAGACCATCACTTGAGATCGCCGGATTCTTCAGCTTTGGCCCCGTTTCAACCTTGGCATTCTTGACGACCTGGGACCAGAGCTTTTGGTACTCATCGTCAAGCGCTGGCTTGAGCTGAGTTTGTGGCGAGACCGTTTGCAAAGCTGCGGACCCGAGAGCCTGCACCTTCACTTCTACCAGTGCCACGCAGAACAGGAATGCGAGCCAAGGAGTGCCGAGAGACCGCAACAATCTGCGAAAAGTTTTCATGTTTCGCCCTCGGCTGACTCCTTATCCACCGGCAATCCCCAACTTGCGGCTGGAGATCTCCCCAGCGGGACGCACGAGCACGGCGGAAGCCGTGCCCTGCGTCCCTGCAGTGATGCCGCCGCGACTATTTGACTGCCGTCGCCGGCCGCCCCGTGGGCGGCACCAACTCGGCCGCCGTTTTCGCGGTGCGCGGGGCAGTGTGCTCCGGCGCTGGAGCCAATCCCTTGGCTCGTCTGCGGAGATGGTCGCGGATCTGGAATTGCTCGGTCTTGTCCGCTAGCCGGATGTTTTCATAGCCTTTGCGTTTGGCCATGATGCGGTAGTCGAAGTCGAGGCTGGAGGTTCCGCCACCGAGTTCGTGAACTTCGAACGAGATCGCGGACTTGCGGGTCACGTACAAGCCTTTGCAATCTCCGTTGGGCGTGAGGAAGACGTGATAGTCGAGAGAGGTGTTGATGGTTTGGGCGAAGACCGGTTCCAGCGTAATCGTCGCCGCGCCCTTTGCCAGGTGGCCAGTGCCTGCGTCTTCGAACCAGTTCTCCGGTCCTTCGATGGCATAGAGCGCCACCTTGCGCGTGCCGTTGTCCACGGGTGCGACCGCCGACTTACTGCCCGTGCAGATGAGATTTCCGCCTTCGTCGATCGTGCAGCTTCCGCCAAAGTACGGACTGTCGGTCTGGAAGACCAAGTTGCTGGAAGAGGTGGTGTCATCGGCTTCAAGATAAGCGGTAGCAAAGCCGCTGGGGCTGTTGTTGTGGGCAATGAGCGCCTGCTTATCGTCTGCCGTGGCCAGCACGCCGGGACTGTAACCCGTTCCGGCGTCACCCCACACTCCCGCACCCTCTTCGGGGAGTCCAGCGCCGGTCGAACTTGGGCTGTAGTTCACCCCATAGACACCGATGCCATTGCCCGCATATCCCTCCACGCCCATAGCGGCACAGCACGTGATCGACGGAGCGTTGCCGAAGACGCCGATGGCGCCCGTGCTGCTGCTGTCCGATTCTCCCTCTATTCCAATTCCGTTTCCGCTGGTTGCCGATGCCCAAGTGTAGGCCGCGAGCGCGCCGGAACCAGCGTTAGTGACGCGCAGCGAGGCACCGCTGAGGCCTGATGTAGCATCCACGCCGCTCGCGCTAATGTTGAAAGCGCTGAAGTTGCCCGAAGCGTCGCGCTTCACGATTGCATTTGGCGTGTTCGCATTCGTCGGCACCACATTCCACGCCAGATTCAGCGTGCCCGTTGTGGTGACCGGCGATCCCGTTACTTTGAAGTCGGAAGCAGGCGCCGACAGCCCGACGCTGGTGACCGTGCCCCCGCTGTTCAGATCCGCGGCGCACGCCCAGGCACTGCCGTTCCACTTCAGCAATTGCCCGCTGCTGCAGGTGGTGATCAAGCCCAGGTTCAGCGTGCCCGACGTTCCTCCGCCCTTCAGCCCGCTGCCCGAAGCCGTCGTGACCCCGGTGATCGTTCCCGTGCCGGGGAACGTCTGCCCCGTGGCGAAAGTGAAGAGACCTTTGCTGCTCAACTTCAGCCCAGTCTCGCTGGGCGCGGTCGCGCCTTCGCCAAACAGCAGATTCAACGTCCCCGAGGGCGCAATGGTGTCATTGCCGGCCGGCTCCGCCTGCAGGCGGAAAGTCTGATTGAGAGCCGTGCTGCTGGTGCTGTTGAACGCCGAAGCCGCCAAACTCAGCGCTTGCGAGTCCTAGCCCGCCGTGGCTATGGCCGCGGCAGTTGCCGGCAAACTCAACGTGCCGCGAACTGTGCCAGTGCCGTTTACATCCAGCGTGGTTGCGGGCGTCGTCGTGTTGATACCGACCTTGGCCGTGCTGCCTGTGCCCGTCTGGTACAGTACCGAATCGATGACCGTCGAGGCCCCGCTGAAAATCGGCAGAAAGTCGGCCGTGCCGCCGGTGGTGGTCACGTCGGTAGCTGTCAGCGGCGAAACCCCTTCGGCCGTGCTGGCAGCCGTGCTGCTCGCCGTAGCCGATCCGATGGCCGCCGGGGCGGCCAGTACGAAGGCCGAAGGCGGCAGTCCCCCTACCGTCTGCGCGTCTCCGGCCTTCAGTGCATAAGGCACGCTGAGCAGCAGCACGCGCGGCTGCTCCGCCTGCCCTTGGGCTTGCACTCCCAACCAGCGCGCCTCCCCCGAAGCGAACAGGTCAGTCGGCAATCCTTGAGTAGTCGTGGAACCGAGTACCACCGTGTAATGCCCGCTCTTGTCGGCCGTAACATTCTGCGTCTCCATCCATAAAGGAGCTCCGCCCTGCTCGTCTTTGTATAAGCAGATAGTGACGCCGACGATTCCGGTCAAAGGCTTGCCTTTTACATCCGTCAGGATGCCTTTGAAGTTCACCAGCGTTGGTACGATGCTGGCCTGCTGTCCCATCGCCGCCAGCGTCAGCAGCAGCATGAGAAGAGTGATACGGCACGACCAGGGACTGCAGCGGACTGAACTTTTGAACTTATGCACGTTGATTCTCCTTGTTGAATTCTTGAATTGTTTTTCGTTTTGCAAGGCGGCCGAGACACATGCAATGGATTAGCGCGGGACCAGCCACGGGCTGGTCCCGCACGAAATGACCTCTACTTCCTGGCTGGTTGTGCGATCGGCCGCACCAACTGGGCCTCTCTCTTGGGAGGGATCAACCGGTTGATGTCAAGGTGGGTCGGGGTTCGCTTCTTCATCGTTTTCCATGGATTAGGGTCGTTGGTGTGGTCCGCTAAACGGATGTTCTCGAAGTTCTTACGCAGGGCAACGATCCGGTAATCGAAGCTCACACTCGAGGAGCCGCCGCCCAGTTCGTGAACCTCGAAGCTGCTCGCGGTTTCGTTGGCGACATAGAGACCCTTGCAGTCGCCCTTCGGGGTGAGGAACACGTGGTATTCAAGGTCAGTGTTGACGGTCTGTGCGAATTCCGGTTCCAGAGCGATAACGGCAGCGCCATTCGACAACCGCTCTGAACCGAGGTCTTCAAACCAGTTTTTGGGGGATTCGATGGCAGCAAGCGCAACTTTGCGCTGGCCCTCGTCAATGGGAACGAGAGCATTTTTTGCGCCGGTGCAGAGAATGTCGCCGAGTGCATCAATGTAGCAACCATTGAAGGACTGATTGAATGCCGCGAACGGGTACCCATTACTGTTGCCGTTGAAAGACTCCAAGGTGTAGTTAATGAGACCGTTGTTCTCGAAATATCCGGCGTAGTAGTCATCCGCCGTGCCTACGACGCCGGTCTGGCCTGCGGATCCGCCGTCACCCCAAACGCCAGCTCCAAGGGTGTTGGCACTACCCGTGCCGCTTTGGTTATCTTGGCTCTGGCCGTATACTCCAGCGCCTTTGGGGCTCGCAGTTTCACCAAAAACGCCAATCGTTTGGGTCGTCGTACCTTCTTCGACCCCGAAAATTGCCGGCGTGAAATTGGAGTCTGTGGCGCTTCCGCCATAGACGCCCTGAACAGCGCCACCCAGGCCAACCAGGGGGATCTCGCCACCAGTCGCGTATACACCAAACGCTCCACCCGATTCGTAAATTCCGGTTCCGTACATATTAGGGTAAACGTCCATTGCATCTGCGGTGCCAGAATATGAATTTGAAAGCGTGAGAGCCGGGGTAGAGTTGTTTACAGTGACAGCGTTGTTGCCGGTGAATGCGTTGTTGCCAGACAGTTGCGGCACCTCGGTGGTGTCCACGTTCAACGTGACCACGCCTGAAGTTCCTCCACCTTTGAGATCGGTGCCGGCGGTGACGCCGGTGATCGTGCCCACCGCGGCGTTGGTGCAGGCCCAGGCGCCGCTGATGAACTCCAGCACCTGATCTGCAGCGCAGGTCTTCAGTCCTAGCGTGGTCGTGCCGCCCAGCGCCACCGCTCCCCCACCGGCCATGCCGCCGCCCGGGGTCAACGTCAACGAGGGATGCGCCAGCATCGCATTGGTGATTCCCGCCGCGGGCACTTTCAAGCTGAGCGTCCCCGTCGTGCCTCCGCCCGACAGTCCGCTGCCGCTCGCCGTGGTGATGCCGGTGATTGTCCCCGTTCCCGGAAACGTCTGCCCCACGGCAAAGGTGAAGACGCCTTTGCTGCTCAACTTCAGCCCGGTCTCGCTGGGCACGGTCGCGCCCAGTCCGTAGAGCAGATTCAGCGTGCCCGACGGACTCGCTGTGTCGTTCGCCGCCGGCTCAGCTTGCCACTGGAACGTTTGATTCAGCGCCGTGCTGCTGGTGCTGTCGAACGAAGACGCCACGAAGTCCAGCGGCCGCGAGTCGGTGCCCGCCGTCTTGGTGGCGGCCGCCGTCGCCGGCAGATTCAGCTTGCCGCCCACATTGATGGCCGTCGTGCTGGTCTGCGTCAACAGCGAGTTCTGAATGTTGGTCGCCGTGGAGAACAGCGGGATCGTGTTCACCGTCCCGCCGGTCGTGGTTACGTTCGACGAGGCCATAGGCGTGGCTGACGCCGCAGTCGAGGTGGTCGCATCGCCACCGGTCACGCCTGCGCCGCTGCCGCTGGCAGGTGCGGCCAGCACAAAGGCGGCGGCTGGAAATCCCCCCAAGGTTTCCGCATCCGCTGCCTTCAGTGCGTAGGGCACGCTGAGCAGCAACACGCGGGGTTGCTCGGCTTGCCCTTCCGGCTGTA
>Ga0181536_10002860_pt1 | contig 19133 bp, 14 predicted proteins | sample PEATcosm2014_Bin_41_FD_121105 | JGI IMG/M metagenome (GOLD analysis project Ga0181536, IMG submission 121105) | Peatland microbial communities from MTU Mesocosm Facility, Houghton, MI, USA - PEATcosm2014_Bin17_60_metaG | ecosystem: Environmental > Terrestrial > Soil > Wetlands > Peat | place...
AGAAACAAGGCGCGAGTCGGAGGAGAAAAATAGGGCAGCCGCCGAGGCTGAGGCCCAGCGGAAGGCCGAGGAAGAAACTCGCGCCAGGGTCGAGGCTGAAGCCCGCCGAAAGGCCGAGGAAGAAGCTCGTGCCAGGGCCGAGCGCGAGAAACGTGAAGCGGAGAAAGCCGCCGTGGAATCAATCCCCTTAGCCCGCGCCCATGCGGTTATCACCAGCTACAATTCCTTCAACTCAGTAAGCGCCATCACTGAAATCCGGGGCAAACTCTGGGTCGGCACCACAGGCGGACTTTTCGAACAGGACCCGACGACCGGCGAGCGGATTTCCTTCTTGCCTTGCGGAGGAGTAAGTGCCCTCATCGCGGACCCGCAGGGCACAATGTGGGTGGCAACGGATCAGGGACTGCGCTGCTTTGATGGGACGACCTGGCGGACGTACACGACGAAGGACGGACTGGCAAGCAATGAGGTGAAGGCGATAGCGATTGACGCCCAGGGACGGAAATGGTGTGGGACCAGGAACGGCGTCTCCTGCTTCGATGGGACTACATGGCGGACGTACACGACGAAGGACGGACTGGCAAGCAATGAGGTGACGGCGATAGCGATTGACGCCCAGGGACGGAAGTGGTTTGGGCATGGAGCGCAACGGGAAGGACACGAATTACGAGAGCACGGCGTCTCCTGCTTCGACGGGACGACCTGGCGGACGTACACGACAAAGGACGGGCTGGCGCCGGGCCCCCTGTATGCGATAGCGATTGACGCCCAGGGGCGGAAGTGGTTCGGGACTGAAGGCGGCGTCTCCTGCCTGGACGGGACGACTTGGCGGACGTACACGACGAAGGACGGGCTGGCAAGCGATGACGTGGACGCGATAGCGTTTGACGCTGAGGGGCGGAAATGGGTCGGAGGCGGGAACGGCGTCTGCTGCTTCGATGGGAGGTCGTGGCGGAGGTACGCTATGAAGGAGGGGCAACCCCTAGGCATCTCCGTGATAGCGTTTGACGCCGAGGGGCGGAAGTGGTTTGGAACTTGGGGCAGCGGAGTCTTCTGCTTGGACGGGACGACGTGGCGGACGTACACAAACAAGGACGGGCTGCCAAACAACTTCGTGGTGGCAATAGCGATTGACGCCCAGGGACGGAAGTGGTTTGGAACCGGTGGCGTTTCCTGTTTCGACGGGACAACCTGGCGGACGTACAGGATTGAGGGCGGGTGGGAAGAAAACAGCGTGAACGCGATAGCGGTTGACGCCGAGGGGCGGAAATGGTTCGGAACTCAGGGCGGCGTCTCCTGCTTTGACGGGACGACCTGGCGGACGTACACGACAAAGGACGGGCTGGCAAGCAACGAAGTGATGGCGATAGCGATTGACGCCCACGGACGGAAGTGGTTTGGGCATGCGAAGTGGACGGTGGGCGGACACGCCTCAATAGGGAGCGGCGTCTCCTGCTTCGATGGGAAGACGTGACGGACGTACACGAAGAAGGACGGGCTCTTGAACGACGCAGTTATTGCGATAGCGATTGACGCTCAGGGGCAGAAATGGTTTGGGACATCTGGCGGTGTCTCCTGCTTTGACGGGACGACCTGGCGAAGGTACACGACAAAGGACGGGCTGGCAAGCAACATGGTGTGGGCGATAGCGATTGACGGCCAGGGACGGAAGTGGTTTGGGACAGACGACGGTGGCGTCTCCTGCTACGACGGGACGACGTGGCGGACGTACACGACGAAGGACGGGCTGGTGCGGGGAACGGTTCGCGCGATTGCGATTGACGCCGAGGGGCGGAAGTGGTTCGGGACCGGGAACGGCCTCTCTTGCTTCGACGGAACCACGTGGCGAACTTGGACTACGAACGACTTCCTCGCGGCAAACGCCGTGTGGTCGATCGCGGTGGACCGCGACGGAAGCGTATGGGTCGGAACGACCAGCGGCGTCTCGCACATCGTGCTCGAGGACGAGAAACCCTGAGAGTGTGATTCGTGGCGAAGTTCGGCGACTATGAAATTCTGGCGAAGCTCGGCCAGGGCGGCATGGGCGCGGTGTATAAGGCGCGGCACTCGACGTCGGGCCGGACGGTTGCGCTGAAGGTGATCTCAAGCGCCGCCATTCTCTCCGAGACGAGCCGGGCGCGCTTCCTTGCCGAGGCGCGCAGCCTGGCGCGCTTCCGCCACTCCAACATCGTTACGCTCTACGAGGTCTCGGAAGTCAACCGCACGCCCTTTCTGGCGATGGAGTTCATCGAGGGCCGTCCGCTGTCGGAGGTCCTGGCCGAGCGCATTCCCGACACGCGTCCGGCGACAACGTGGATGCTCACCATCACGAACGCGCTGGCCCACGCGCACGCCGCCGGCATCATCCATCGCGACCTGAAGCCGAGCAACGTCATGATCAACCACCGCGGCGAGGCGGTGGTGATGGACTTCGGCATCGCCAAGGTTGTGGACGCAGATATGGGCATGACCGTCACCGGCCAGATCATCGGCACGCCGGCATTCATGTCGCCTGAGCAGGTTGAAGGCAAAACGGTTGACTTCCGCAGCGACGTCTTCTCGCTTGGTGGAATCCTCTACATGCTCCTTACGGGGCAGCCGCCGTTCACCGGCCCATCGGGCGCCGCTATCATGCTCAAGGTGATTGAGGAGGACCCGGACCCGCCCTCGCGGCTGGTGCCCACCGTGAACAAGACGCTGGAGGCGATCTGCCTCAAGGCGCTTCGTAAGGATCCCGCCGAGCGGTATCAGTCTGCCGAAGCGATGTGCGCCGACCTGAGCGCGTTCATGGTCGGCAGCGGCGTCATGGCCAGGTCCGGGCATTACAAACCTGTACAGGCCGGGCTCCGGAAGCTGCGCCTGCGCACCGCGGCCGGCGCGGTGTTCTGCGTGCTAGCGCTGTTGGCAGCCGGGTTGGCGGCACGGCGGTTCTGGATAGCTCCCAACGCGGCGCGTTCGCGCATCATCACTCCCGCCCCGCCCGCACCGGTGCCCGCGCTACCGGCGCCTCCGACAACTGCCGGCCCGGCGCCAGCGCTCCCAGAACCTGCGGCAGGCACGCCAGTTCACCCTGCCACTGTTGCCTCCGCACCGCCTTCTTCGGTAGCCGCCGCGCCCCCAAAAGCCGTGCCGACGACGCTGATCCAACTTCCCGAGACGGCTCCGCGAACGGTGGACGAAGGGGACCGCCGTCTCCGACAATGCCAATTCGAAGAAGCGCTGACCCTCTACGAAGCGGCCGGTGCGGATGCTGCGAGGAAGGAACTCGCGCGAGACGCCCTCGCGCTGCGCGACGCTGCGGCCCAGTCACTCACCTCCGGCGGGCTGGCTTCGCTCACGCTCCAAAACGGCGAGCGCACGACCGCGTGTTCCATCAACCGCGGGTCGGTCATGCTGGCTGATACCCAGGGCTCCATCACGTCCAAAGCATGGCAGGATTTGTCCTCGGAAGACGTTTACCGGATCTATCGGGCCTCTCTGAAGCAGCCGTCGGCCGAGCAATATCTTGTCCTGGGCAGCCTTTGCCAGGCGATGGGATTGAATGCGAATGCGACCGCTTCATTCGATGAAGCCGTTCGAGCAGACCCGGCTCGAAAGCCGAACGTTGATCGCGTGCTCACTCGGCCCATCGTCGGTGGGCCATGACCACTGTGCAGCGGAGACGGGTTGGGCAATGCTCAGGGGTTCGCTACGGATTCGACGAAGTTTGGCGCCGGGAGGCGATATGTGAGATTGCCGACGACTGAGGATAGCGCGCTAACGCAAGTTAGCGTGTAGACTTGCGACGTTGGAGATCGGTTTCTTTGTTGGCCACAAGGATGTCCGTTTGGCTACCCAACAGACTCCCCGAATCGCTCTCTTTACTTACGCTGACTCCGGTTTCTTTTCCCGCAGGATCGTCAGCAACCTCTTCGCCGTCAACGGCGCACACCCTTCGAAGTGATTGTTGATATTGACGAAAGTCTTATGCCCCAGACGCAGGTTCATACGGACGATGTTCACCGCCGCCTGAATGCTTTCCGGTCTGGGTTCAACGATGCTATCCCACACTGAGTCGGTCGCTTCTTCTATCACCTGGCGATCAGGCCCATGTAACCGAACTATGGTGCCAGCCAGGGAAGTGGTATCGTGCTTGCTGAAGACCTCGGCGATGTGCGGCATGTAGTACCCTTCGAGAAACACGTACCCCAGCTTGTGTTCCCGAAGAAAGTCGAAGAACGCATCTGACAGATAGTTCGGGTTCCTCGTCTCGATGGCGTAGGAGAATTCCTTCGGGGCCTTAACGAAGAACTCGTGCAGCCGATCCAGGAACACCTTCAGGGACGGCATCTTGATCTTGTTCAGGTACTCGAACTGGAACATGATCGGCCCCAGCTTCTTTCCCATGGGCGATAGCGTCTCCAAGAAACGGTTCAGCAGATCGAGGCTGAGGAATTCCGGGTTGGGCTTGTTGGCGAAGTTGGCATGCCCTTTGGCCTGCTTGGCGTAATGGTGCGTCAACGTGATCGCATTGGGGGCCTCGACCGTCAAAAGGAAGTCGCCCGGGACGCTCTCGGCGTACGTCTTCGCCACGCGGGGATCCGGCAACTTCACCCCAGCTGGAAAGAGACTCCAGAACCACTGGTCCACCTCAACGCTGTTCAAGTGGCGGGCGTACTCGACGAGATAGTCGCTGGCAGTGTACCTGACACTTTCCCGATAAATCAGTCCCTTCCTGTCTTGAATCATGCTCCCTGCCGCACCACCATCTGCATTCACTATGGCACCGCGTCCCCTCGATGTAAAGCCCCAAGCACGTCGTTCCCGGACTGTCCGTCTTGACTGAAAGGATGGCGCATGGAAACCATCATCATTATCGTGATCGTTTTGTACCTCTACAGCCGTCTCAGAAAGTGGGGTGGATCGTGATCAAGCTATCCGCAAATCTGTCGAAGAAGGTTCCGATGCCGGATGTGGAGTTCAGCAGTCAATCGTATGGCGCGGCGATGGAGATCGAGGTCTCAGATGCTGCTGACGCGCGGGAGATCACCGGCCGCCTGGAGGCCATCTACAAGCTCTTGGAGAAGAGCATTGACCAGCAGATCGTTCAGGCCTCCGTCGGTAAGGCCTCCCCGGCGCAGCCGCAGCAAAAGCGCCCGTTCCTCGGCAACACGAACGGCAAGCCCCAAGCCGAAGGCGACAACGGGAACGGTTCGGCCCGGCGCGGCGACGGCCACGCGAGTCCGGCGCAGATCAAAGCGCTCTTCGCTATCAGCAAGGACAAGGGCATGGATCGCAACGGCCTGGTCGAGTTGTTGAAGGCCGAGTACGGCGTAGAGCGACCGGACGATTTGACGGTCAAAGCTGCCTCGGACCTCATCGGCAAGCTCCAGAAGATGCAGGGAGTGAGGACATGAACAGTTCAGTCGCAACGCTGCCTCGGCTGTCATGGAGCCAAATCTCGACCTACACGCAATGCCCGGCTAAGTGGTGGCTTTCACGTCACTACCCGCCCGAGCGCACACCTTCGGCCTTGAAGTTCGGCTCGGCGATCCATCGGAGCGTGGAGACGTTCTACCGAGCCCGGATGGCAGGCCATGACACCAGCATGGATGAGGTCCTGGCAGCTTATCTGGATGCTTGGGAGGCGCCGGAGGAGGCTCCCGTCCACTTCAATGAGGACGAGACGCCGGAGAGTTTACGGGCCATGGCCGAGCGGATGCTCGGAGCTTTCCTGGAAGCGGTCCGACCAGGCAAAATCCTGGCCATCGAGGAGAGCTTCGCGGTAGAGCCGGTGGAAGGCATCTTGGTCACCGGCATCGTGGATCTGGTCGAGGTCAAGGACGGGCGCGTCTGGATCGTGGACGCGAAGACCGGCAAGAACTCTCCCTCCGACTCCTTCGACAAGGAGCAGATCGGTCTATATCGGCTCGGTCTGGAGGAACTCGGACTCATCCCCGAGGGCATGCCTGTCGGCCTGCGTTATGACGTTCTGCGGAAGCTCAAGAGTATGGGCGAATTCGTTTCCGTCGAGGTCGAAACCACCCGGAAGGAACTGGCCGACCTCCGGCAGAAGCTGGGCACGATCTGGCGAGCGATGGACAGCGGCATCGTGTTCAGGAGCCGCTCATGGGCGTGCGATGGTTGCCAATGGTCGAAGGCGTGTGCTGAGGTCGATCTCGCTGAACTCGTAAGAGCAGAATGTCCATGATGGTTTGGCCCCAGGGCAGGCTGTCGGCTTGCTCCGGGGTCTCTTCTTTTTCTTAGGTCAGGCGGCTCGGCTGCATCGTTTACGAGGTCGTGAAGGCGTACACCAGCCTCTCCACGGCGCTTGCGGACGCGAAGGCGGACTTGGCGAAGGCCGAGGCGACCGTCGAGACTCTGGTCAGCGCTGCGAAGAAGGCGGTCTAGCGAGACTGGAGCGGGGCGGCAGATTATCGCCGCCCCGCTGACATTTCCGACAGGGTCTTCAGCCTGCTCTCGATCTTCTGTTGCGACCGACGCTAAGGATAGGTCGTCACCGGAGCTGCCCCGGATCCCCCTATTTGACTGCCGGCAGTTGCCCGAATGTCATGACGATATTTTCTTCTCGCACCTGCATGGCTGACTTCAACTCGAACGCGCCGCCCTCCAGCGCCGTGTAGAGGAATGGCTTTCCATCTGGCGGCTCCATGATCTCACTGAAAGCCTTTTCGCCTTCGCGCCTGAACTCGATGGCGGCCCGGACCATAGCCCATTTGATGCGGACCTTCTCATCCTCGTCGCGGACGTGGCTCACACTGATGAGGAAAAGTTCCGACAACGGGTTCTCACTTGCCTTAATCTTGTCCAGAAACGCCGGCAATCTGGCTCGGAACTCCAGGAAGGGCATGGCGCTGATGTCGGCCAGCTCGTCGTATTGCTGGCCCAGTTCGTCCAGCAACTTCGGCGCATCCCCCTGCTGAAGTTGGCGTAGCTTTGCCTGCGCCTCCTTGTCCTCCTGGCTGGTATAGTCAATCAGTCGCTTCCCAAAATCCGGCTGGGATGCGAATTCGCGGCGGAGCCACGGGATGGATATCCTCTTGTCCGACAGGATCGCGTTCTTGGCGAGAAGCGCCGGTGACCCTTTGCTGAAATCTCCAAGAACATCCGAGAACAATTCTGCTGACTCTCGATCTGTCAGCAACTCCGCTGTGGCTCTCTGCACAATCTGCTCGATCGAGAGCTGAACGAGCATCCCGATCATGGTATCCCGGCCATCGTTTCCGACCTGACGTGACATGATCATTGTCGCGCGAAGATCGTCCGCCGCTTCCTTCCGCTGCCCCTTTTCCCAGAAACACGTCGCGCGAAAGGCCGCCGCCATTGCCAGTTCCCTGGCCTTGCTTAAATGTGGCAACTGAGCCTCTGGCCCGTTCTTCTCGTAGTCAATTCCCCAGTCGCACTGTGGGATAGCGACCGCCTCGTGCATCAGCCGCAATGCCGTCTCCCATTCCTTGACTAACTCGGCCCTCTTCTCCGGCGACACCTTCGGCCCAGGACGAAGACGGATGATATTGCCATCTTCCTTGGTCATTTCGGGGCTAAAGGCGAAGGCGCGCCAGTACGTCAGCGCCGCATTGCGCCCGAGGTCGGGTGTTACCGTCTCGCCTTCGCCCGCCAGGACGAGACCGGTGTTAAACAAGAGCGCCAGAAGCAACGCCGCGCATGCTGTGTTTCTCATTGTGCTCCTCCTTGATCGGGTTCATGGTTTTGAGGAATCTGCGCCCATCCAGCCCACTCTCAATCGGCGCCGGCCGAAGCAGAACCGCTGCGTCGCGCGTCAGCAGGTCGTCCATTGAATCAGGGGATTTTCTCCACGCTCCAAAATAGACAAGGCAATCAGCCGGTGGCAGATCAGCCGGCTTTGCGGCAACGCGCTGCGTCGGCGCGACGATGGTGACAGCCCTGGGCTCTTGCCCAATGCGGACTCCTCCCTTATCCGCTCTCCCAAACATCCAGAATGCCAAGCCAACCAGAATGCACGCGGCGGCCACTGCTGCGGCGTACGGCAACAGCCATACCCGACTGCGCGTCGCCATTAAAATGCCCGTGCCCAGCATATTAGGGGACTCCACTTTATCGGAATGCGCCTCAAGTAGGCGTTCCTTCAGCGTCCGCCGGTGTTCTCCCTCGATGACGTCCGGCGGCTCGATCTGCGAGAGGATCTTCTCGGCATCATCGTCGGTCATTTCTGTTTCCCTCCTTCCACTAAACTTAAATGCGGCGGAGGCGGTAAGGTTGCATCCTTCCGGGCCGCGCGTTTCCGCAGCAGCTTCATCCCGCGATGGAGGATGGACTTTACGGTCCCCAGGCGCTTGCCCGTGATGGAAGCGATCTCTTCCAGACGAAGCGATTCGATGTACCTGAGTGAAAGCGGAATTCGGTACTTTTCCGGAAGCGCGCCCAGCAATTCGACAACTCTTGAGTACCGCCGCATGCGATCTTCCAGGTCAGCCTGTGATTCACCGGAGTGGAAGCGAACTCGCCCGGCCTTCACATCGTGCTGTAGCGAGGCAAGCGCCGAGCGGCGCGTGTTCTCGGCGCGCCAGTGCATCCGCATTTCGTTGGCCGCTATTGCGTAGAGCCACAGTCGAAATGGTTGCCGATGCGCGTACTTCGGCAGAGCGCGCAGGGCCTTGAAGAAAGTGCGTGAGGTGAGCTCCTCGGCCAGACTCACATCCGAAGTGTTACGGTGGAGAAAGGTCAGGATCGTGTGGTAGTGGTCCTCGTAGAGGTGGCCGAACGCTTCCGGTTCCTTGCGGGCGCGCTCCACCAGTTCCCTTTCCGCAGGCGTCACGTCCTGCGGAAAGGAAGTTGGCACCTCCGAACGCGTGCGCGAACCGACTTCCACACCCATCCAGCACCCTTTCATGCACCAGCTCGGCCGGTCTGCTCACCAGTATTATAATGCGCCAGAGGCGATAAGGTTGCAGTGACTCCCAACGTAAATTCTCGGAGACAGGCTAACCGGGATTTGCTATACGGCGGCTTTCCACAAGATGGTCAGCCATTAGATAGCGCATTCTGGCCAGCCGAATCCCGCTTGTCAAAAGGAAAGTCGCGGGGTACTACCGAGCACTGCCCATCAACAGGTGCGCAAACCGCTGTTCTGTAAGAGGATACGCCCACGCGCGCCCCTCGCGCGCCTGATTGGGACGAGAATCCAAAGTGGTTCGCCCACCGACCTATTTGGCCAGCCATTTGACTCGCTTCACTCGCTCATGGCCTTCGGCCATATGGCGGGCGGGTGTCAAGTGTGGCGCGTTACTGGGAGGTCCTTTTCTCCGCGCAGATGTACACTCCGTGCTACTTAGGCTAACCACGTGGGACGTGAATATTTCCGTTTGTGGTTGCATCCACTTCATTGCGAACGCGCCAAACAGCTCCCCGAGTTCACGTTCATCCACCAGGTGGTGAAGGACTTGCTCGGGTCCCCATCGCCGGATCGTGTTGTCCTCGATCATGTCATACTTCGGGTCGTCTTTGTGAAGCCAGCGAGCGCGCGGTGTGAATGAAGCTAGCACTCTGCCGCCAGGGGCGAGAACGCGGTGAACTTCCGCAAGTGCCTTCTCGATCCCTGCTTTGGTATTGTGCTCCAAGACCCCGATCGACAGAACGCCCATGAAGTGCTCGTGTGGGTACGGGATCGATGTCATGTCCGCATCAATGACGGTCGCTTTTAGCCCTTGGTGCGCCAGTTTCTCACGGGTCGCTTCCCGAGCCCTGGGAGACGGGTCGGAGGCAATGACCTCGAAACCCAGGTCGGCCAGGAGGACCGTGTGTCGTCCCAGACCGCACCCCATATCTAAGACACGACATGGTGCATTTCGGTCGAGGGAATCGATCCAGTCGCGCGTGATCTGAAGGGGATGTCGGTTTGCCCATTCCCGCCACACGTCCTCGGCGTAAAGGTCATCCCATCCGACCATTTGTCGCTAGCCGCTCACTACCCTGGAATAATCAACAATTGCTGACAGTACCTGCGGTTGCCTTCCCCTGTCGCATTCCGAGCGGGATCGCATCGCCGGCCTGTCCTTCGCGCCAACAGCATTGTACGCTTATAGCGCCCGCTTTCAAATGTTTTTGCGCCTGTTCTGGAAAACGATACGCCCACGCGCGCCTCTCGCGCGCATGATGGGAACGAGAATCCGAAGTGGTTCGCTAAGTGACCTATGTGGCTAGGCGTGTCCTACACCCCTTGAAACCGTGCCTCCGACCGAAAAGACGAAAAGAATAGCCTTTATGATCCCCGGAATAACCGGAATAACAAGAGTTCTCCGCCTCAAGTCGGCGCGAGGAAATCCCGCACGATCCCCGCATTTTCAGCGACTTGATTCGTGTGCTTGGGGAACATGCCCACGTCGACGACATCGCCTGGCTTGATGCCTGCGAGGGCGAACCGAAAAGCGCCGCGGACGGTGTCCGGTGTCGCGCAGTTGCGGCTGGCGGCGAGTATCTTGAAGCCGATGCAGGGCTTTTTCACCCGACGCATGACCTCCATCATCCGGGGCGGATCCTCCTCCGGAAAACGGTCCTTCGCGTAAGCGCTCTGCTCGGCCGCCGGGGCGGACTTGTAGCTTCGCGCCAAGTTGTAGAAGCTGCACATGTAGAAGTCCGTCTCCCAGCCTTTCTCCTCCATGTACTCGATCACCTCGGGGATGTGGCTTCCGACGCCGGCGGGCAGCCCCTGATCGTGGATCGTCTTGACAATGTCGTGGACAGCGTCAATCCGGCCCGTGTGCCAGGAGTTGTCGGTGTGCGTGCCGTGATGGTAGATGGCCAGCGGCTTGTAACGGCAAATCTCGGCGATATTGGCGGGGATGCTGGCGAACTCCGAGGCCGTCTGGGCGATCCAGTGCATTCGTCCGCCGTCGAGCCGGTGCTCGAGGATCGCGCGCATCTGGAGCCGGTCGCCCCGCGTCTGGACGGTATTGATGCCCTGCTTCCAGCACTCTTTCAGGAGCGCCTGGGTGTTCGGCATCGTGTAGTATTCGATCATCTCCCAGTCGAGTTCGGGAGAGACGTGTGAATACCCGCTTTGCGGGTTCCCGCCGCAGATCAGGCGTGTGACTTGCGCGCCGCAGAAGTTGACGGCAGGGAGCATCATTTCAGTTCCTTAAACCGAGATTTCCCATTTGACCGTCCTCCAAAAGACCGTCGGCCTTTAGAGATGAGATTTTACGCTCGAAGTTCCCGCTGTCAAGTGGTTTCTCGGCTGTTCTGGAAAACGAAGCGCCCACGCGCGCCCCTCGCGCGCTTGATCGGAAAGAAAAGACGGAGCGGTTTGTCGTAGGTATGGGATGGCCAGCCGTTAAGGATGAACGCCCAACATTCAACATCGAACGCCCAACGTCCAAATACGGCTCACAAAAGCACGACAATTGGTCATGCTCGGGCCTTGGATGTTCGATGTTGGGCGTTGGGAGTTCATTACCGTGAACTCCTATTTCTCGCCCTGCGCTTGGCAGGGACGGAGCGCATCTCCATTACTCCGTTCCGGCGGGAGGATTTGATCCGTTGCACCCTCTTGCAGCAAGTCCCGCGTAACTCTATTTCAGCACGAGCGAAAGGACGCAGCCTTCGCTTTTCAGTTTGGCGGGCGCCGTTACGGCCTTCGAGCCGGCCCTGATCGTCACCTCGTATTCTCCGCAAAAGCCTCGGACATGGTAGGAGCCGTCAACCCCGGTATGCCCTTCGGCGTTGGTCCACCAGTCGTGCAGCACCAGTTGTTCATAGGCCAGGCCCGATGGTTTCTCGGTCCAATCCTTCCGGAAAATCGGAGCCTTATGCTGGTAATGAGCCGCGTCCCAGAACCCCCACATCAGGAAGCCGCTGGCGGCGGGGTGGCTGAAGACCGCGGTGAGAAAATCTTTGAGGAACTGCGCGTCCAAAGCTTCGTCTTGAATCTGGGTGTCGTACTCGGTGATCTCCACGGGCAGCCCGTGGGCTCCGAGCATGTCCAAGGTCTGGATCAGCCCGGGAATAGACCAGGGCATCCGGCCCACGTGACCCTGCAATCCGATGCCTTCCAGAGGCGCGCCGTTCGCCAGCAGGAACTTGATGGTATCCTCGTAGCCCTTCAGATGCCCGCGGTCGTCAGGTGCGGGATAATCGTTCACGAAGAGGAGGGCTTTGGGATCCACCTCTTTGGCCTTCTTATACCATGTGACGAGCGCCTCCTTGCCGAGGAGGTCCGTCAATTGATGCTCCGGGACCGGCTCGTTGACCACGTCCCATTCGACCAGTTGCCCCTTCATCACGGAGCCTTCATCTTGAATGTGGTCCTCGATGGCTTTTTCCAGGGCCACCTTGTCGTTTTCCAGCCTCTTGATTTTGGCCGGGAGATAATTCCAGCCGCCCCAGACCAAATTGTGGCCACGCACGTCGAAGTCGCGGGAGGAAAGCCACTTCATGGCCTCTTCGATGTTCTGCCGGCGGAAGGATCCGCGGTTGGAAGCGCTCTCTTCCCATGGCCCCCACTTCAGGTCGTTCCCGAAGACGACCCGATTGAAGAGCCTCTCGACTTCCTTCCGATAACGGTCATTTTCGCCTCCGCCCGTCGCCAGTTCGGCTGCTGCCACCTCCGTGCCGAACCCGAAGGCGTTGCGTTTCATGCGCACCGAAACATGGACGCCGGGCACGGGGTCTCCCTTCGAGTCCTTGACCGTCACCACCAAGTCTCCCTTGCGGATCTTCTCGATGCGCTCCGCCGCCGCCTGGCGCCAGGGCGCGTCCGCTTCCATGCCATCGTAGGTCGCCTGGGTCTGGGGAAGATCCGACAGCTTCACCTTCGTGCCATAGTTCGTCAGAATCAACCCGGCCAGGTCGAAGACTTGGGGTCCGTAACCCATCCGGAATGAGATGTGGGACTTCCCTGCCTCCAGGTCCTCCACCGCCGCGAAGGGAATGGAGAATCTCCTCCATTGGTGGCCCGCCGAAAGACCGTATTCCATCGCCTTGGTCCAGGGCTCGCCCAGCCGCTCGAAAACGAATTCGCTCTTGGCCTCGCCGCTCTCACCCTGAGTCTGGACCGCGCGCATCCAGAATTCCGCCAACATCATGTCCCCCGCTTTGACCGGCGACGTCAGGGCCGCCTCTACCTGAACGTCCCACTTGTTATTGTTGGGGGTGAACTGGAATGTGGAAAGCCGCAAGGCCTCCTGGAAGGGCTGCCCTTCCACCTTGACCTTCTCGGCCTTACCCGCGCCCTCCTGGCCGCCGAACCGGAGTGTATCCAATGCCGGCCCGGAAAACACCGATTTGCCTCCGGGCGGAGCGTCCGCGAAAACCGCTGCGGGCAGGACCAGGGCGAAACCGAGAAGCATTTTCTTCAGCATCGGAGAAGCCTCCGTAGATTTGGGAACAAGACGTTAGGCTACCACGATTCTGACCATCAGAGACCGGCTTGTCAAGGGGAAGTCGCGCGGGGTATTCCGGCGAGTCGCCCATCAACAGGCGCGTAACCCGCTGTTCTGTAAGATGGTACGCCTACGCGCGCCCCTCGCGCGCATGATTGGGACGAGAATCCGAAGTGATTTACTAAGTGACCTATTTGGCCAGCCCTGCTTGAAACGCCTTGCGCCGCGAGGTTTTCCCTTCTGTTGCAAGGCGTTTCCTGCGCCGAAAGTGCGCCTTTCCGCTGTCCAGATTAGCTTACCGTTCCTAAACCCTCCACCCGTGTCGGAGGCCCAGGAGAGTTTCGAGCGATCCGGGGTTGCAAGCGTCCGCTATCGGCCGCGGCGTCCATGTGGGTGGCCTGAGTCGAGTCCGCGCTGAACCTGGCTTTCGTGACGGGAGCGCCTACGCCCGCTATTGCTTCAGTTCGATAAAGGCGATCGAGTGTCCGGGGAGCATGAACTCGATCGAAGTTTGCGTTGCTTTCACTGGAAGAGAGGAAACGAAATCCTCTTTACGGTCGAGAAGCGGGATCGCCTTCGGGTCGTCGTGCTTGAGAAGTACCCCCTCCGCCGTCTTGACCGCGAAGTTCTTTAGTTCGACCGTGCAGGGCATATCCTTTGTCCACGAACCGTTGACAATCATGAAATACATCGTCTCCCCGTCCTCGCTCGCCGTCGCCATGGCCGGCGTGGCCGGCACGGAGGCGGGCCGCTTTTGATTGGGCACTTTCATCTTCTTCAGCGTGTAAAACGGAGCCGTGCCGCTCAGGTCGAGGACGCGATCTCCAACGTGCCGGTTGAAGTAGTAATAGAGCCAGTAGATCATCGAGCGCTTGTCCTGGAGCCCCTCGTCGGTCATGAAGATGCAGAAACCATATGCGCCATCGCGACGGAACATCTCCCATGCGCTAGCCCCCCTGACCAAGTTCTCGCGGGCGTAGTAGAGGAGGCGCACGGCCCGATAGACGGTGCCGTAAATGTTCGCGTTCATCGGGTTATCTTCACCCGACAGGCCGTTCAGCGGTGCGTAGAGACCCCATTCGGTGTCGTACTGACAGGCGTCCCGGCCGCTCTTATAGGCGGCGAGGAGCGCGTTCACTTGAACGATACGGGAGAGTATCGCATGGTTCGCGCCGAGCACGGACTCCTCGAAATCGGCGAACGGATTGTGGTCATACCAGTGCGGCACGATGTAATCGTAATGTCCCGCCGCTTTCTTCAGGACGTAGTTGCCCCATGTCGTCTGATCCATATCCACTTCGATGCCGATCAGCGCCTCGGGCTGCACGGCGCGGATGGTCGGCTCCACCTCGAGAAAATGCTTGATGTAGGCGTCCGAATCGGGGAAGGCCCGTCCTTCCTTGCCCTGGTCCCAGATGCCGGAATAAGGTTCATTGCTGATCTCCCAGTAACGGAACTTATATCCCTTGCTGACCGAATACTTCACGCCGCGCGCCCATTGTTCCGGGGTGAGGGTGCTGTTCGCCAGCTGCTCCTCGAATTCGAGCACGGTCGTTTCCTGAGGTATCCCGGTCCTGTCGAGAACAAAGGCGGCCTTGTCAATCGCCTCTTCCAGGGAAAATGGCTCGTCGCCCACTCCGTAGAAGCGCGTCATGGGCAAACGCATATCCTTGATCGCCCGTTCCACGTCCGGCGGGAGCGTGTACTCGCCGGTTTTCGAAAAGGGATATCCCGTCCAGCCCGCGAGACGATGGAACGAGATGCCGCCGACGAGCTTGTTCACAGGATGAAGCGTGACAGCCGCATCCACGGTGATGCGCACGTCGTTCCCCGGCGAAAGTCGAAGCGGGAGCGGATCACACGCCAGAGTGTGGTCGTCGACGAGCGCGTGTTCCCCCTGGCCTGGACTTTCGGTGACGACAATATCGTCGAGATAAAGCGTCTTCGCTTCGCTGTCCATGCCGGTGGCGCTGAATGCAAGGTAGATAAAGCCGCAGGCGTCCGCGAAGAAATCCCTGCCTTCGGTGAAGGTGTAGGTGAACTGTTTCCAGTCTTTGCCCACGGCGATCGAGCCTTCACGGAGCGTATCGCCATCAATGAATGGGTCAACACTCTTGTAGGAATGAATCTCAAAGTTTGCGGGCGTGTCAGTGTCGCTCCGCGCCCAGAATGAAAATGTGTAGGCCATCCCCTTTTTCGGGTGCACCGCGTTCGTGCGCGGATCGGTCACAACATAGCCGGAACTGTTCGCCGGGTGATAGATCCGGAAGCAATGGTTCCCGCTGTGCGGATTGTCCGTGACCGTGGTGTAATTCGCCGGTATTTTGAACTGATCCGAGCCCCACATCGCAAACCCCTCCGGCGGGCTGGCGATGCCGGATTCGAAGTCTCCATTTTTTATCAGGTTCTCGGCGGCGAACCCGGAGGAGGCGCAAAACGCGAGCAGTATCCAGCCGACAAGACTGAACCCACCACGCGCTCGGGCAACGTTTCCCGCGTCAGTGGCGTTGTCCCATAACCGGCGAATGAGCTTTGCCTGTCTCTTGAACATCAGTTGTCGCCATTTGTATTCGGGAGTTCCCAGGTGGCCGCGTCCACGGGACGATCTGTCATCATATGTTGCACTTTGACCTTCAGAATACCGCTTGTTATGCGGCGAGGCGAAAGAACACCTCTTTCCCGGCCGCCTGGACTACGTTTGCCTATAAACAAGTGCTTAAGCCGATATTCTGTAACAGGATACGCCCGCGCGCGCCCCTCGCGCGTCTGATTGGAACAAGTAACCTAACCGGTTCACCGTAGGTTCGGGATGGCCAATGTCTCGGTTCCCTCGAACCTAGGCGCCATGATGATCCTGTGCAGCAGGCCATGATGACCCGGATCGGGTCGCGTGAAAACAGGGCGCCATTTATTCCATTGCTCTTGTGTTCACAGCGGCATCGGTCTCGGTGCGGATTGACCTTGGATGCTGGTCGCCGTGCCGGTTGCAGGCTTGACCACCACGTACATCTGGGCCTTCAGATCGCCCAGCTTCGCTGGCTTGCCGTCAATCGTGATCTTCGTATTTTTGTTCGTGTGCACCGCCACGTTGGCCGGTTTTCCTACAATGATCGGTCCGCCTTTGAACACTACCACAATACCGCCGGTTGTGTTCACGCTGACGACCCAGCCGGTCAGAGAGGTTAGCTGCGGAGTGAGAGCCGTCCCCTCGGAATTGGCCAAAGCTGTCGAGGCCAGCGCGATAATTGCCATCGCCGCCACGACCGTCACCAGGCGCTTCATGAAAAACCTCCTTCCTCCTCTGGGGATGATCCCGAGAGCGGGCTGTCCAATCCAGCATTCCCCAGAAAGCCTCCGCCCATGAAACTCGTGGACGCGCATTTTCTCATTTTAGCCGGAGTTTCCCAGATAGCCGCCGTCCACATGACGGTCAGCTATCAGATGTCGCATTCTGACCCTCAGAAGCCCGGTTGTCAAGAGAATTCGCGAGGGAAAGAAGGCGTGTCCTCCCGCCGCTTGGGCTACGATGAGAATGACATGATAGGCTGCCCAGCCCAGGCGCATTGTAAAAATCACCCGTTTCAGCGGCCGAGTAAGCTTGCTCACTACCGGTCACGCGACCGCTGATCCTTACAAGATAGCCATGGGAGCAGGCCATGACGTGCTGGATCGAATCGCGGGGAAATGGGGCCGTTCCTTATTGGCCGCTGCTCTGTGGCGATGTCAAGATGCGGGTCGCGCCCTCGAAACTCCGAAACTCTTCAATGCCGTGGAAAAAGGACTTTCCCCGCGCCAACCGCCGCCGACAAACCTTGTTGGATTTTTTGGCTGGCCTGCGGCAAGAATGGCGCGAGCCAGTAGGCCAGACTATTCAGCACGCCACGCCAACGTTGAAGGTCGCCTCGGATAGCATCGGGCCGGTCTTCGCGCAGTGCGCGCCATGGCTGGGACCTTTCGATCTCCCGGTTGACCTGTGTCACCGACTCCCACAATTGCTTCAAGGCCTGGTCAAACTCGCATGAGGCCAGCGCGTCGTGGTAGCCCTCAGGGGCGGTTGAAACAGAGGGCAATACCGAATGCTGCCCGCCCGTCCGCTGCCAGAGAGTATGGAGCCGACTGACCAGGTTGCCCAGCCCGTTGGCCAGGTCCGCGTTGTACAGAGACTGCAGACGATCCAGAGACACATCGCTGTCTTCAAAGGGCGAAACGGCACGCAGAAGGTAATAGCGCACCCCGTCAGCACCATAGCATCCTATGCAGTTGAAGGGATCAATCGTGGCGCCGGAGGACTTGCTGATCTTTCTGCCATCTTCCGTGAGAAACCCATGCACCACAATCCGATCCGGCAGGGACAGCCCTGCGGAGAGAAGAAGCGCCGGCCAGTAGATCGCATGGAACTTCCAGACGTTCTTGCCGATTACATGAGTCTTGACTGTCTCATGGTCCCACCAATTTCCCCAGTTTTCGCTCTGTCCATATCCCAACCCTGAGATGTAGTTGATGAGCGCATCTATCCAGACGTAGATGATCTGGCTCTCATCTCCGGGAACCCGTATTCCCCATCCGCCGCAGCGCTCCGCCGCCCGAGAGATGCTGATGTCGTTAAGGCCTCGTCGGATGAAACTCAGAACCTCGTTGCGACGGCTCTCAGGTAGGATTTCAATCTGGCCTTCGCTGATGAGGCGCTCCAAGCGATCTTGGTATGCCGACAGGCGAAAGAACCAGTTCTCCTCCTGGACTTCCACCGGCGGGATGCCATGATCGGGGCAGCAGCCATGGACCAGATCGCGCGCCAGGTAGAAATCCTCGCACTCGACACAGTACAGGCCCGTGTATTGCCGTCGGTAAAGATCGTCGGACTGGAGGCTCTTCCAGAACCGATGCACCCCGCGTGCGTGAGCGGGATCCGTGGTGCGAATGAAAACGTCGTTGGAGATGTTCAGCGCTTCTGCCAGACGCCGAAATAGCGCGGCATTGGCGTCAACCAGATCTTGTGTGGCCAAGCCTCGTGCTCGGGCGGCCAACACGTTCTTGAAGGCATTCTCGTCGGTGCCGGTCTGAAAATGTGTCGGCACGCCCCCAAGGTGGTGATAGCGAGCAATCACCTCGGCTTGGACCAACTCTAGGGCAAAGCCCAAGTGCGGGCGGCTGTTGACGTAGGGAATGGACGTGGTGATGTAAAGTTTCCGGCTCATGGGTGTCCTCCAGGTATCAAGGCGTTAAATGAAAAACCCCAGGAAGACCTCTTCCTGGGGGAATCTGTCGCCTCCGGAGGCTACCGCATTCTCACCGAGGAGGTGACAGACTCTCCCCGACGCATCATTCGTGATGCGCTGGGCGAGTCGATCCGCGTCACCTGGCTCGGCATGATCGCTCCTTTCGGTTCCCAGTGGCCATCTATCTGATGGCCAAATCGCTTATTGCTGAATCTTAGCTGGAACTTGCAACGCTGTCAAGCGTGTCGGTCAAGGACTCTGCCGCAAGTGCTGCATGGTGTCTGTGGCCCATCTTCGGGGAGTTGCCCATCAAGATGTGCGTAAGCCGATGTTCTGTGAGAGGATCCGTCCATGCGCACCCCTCGCGCGCATGATGGGGACAAGTATCCTGATTGTTTTGCCGCAGGTCCGAGATGGCCAGCCATGTTTGGGCCTCTGAACGCCAGCGTGACGACCGTGCCGAGCGCCATCACGACGGGCAGGTTTCTCGCACCATAGGCGCCGATGAAAAGAGAAACGGAGACGCTGCGAATGAACTCGTAGCCGCACAGCAGGAAAG
>Ga0181536_10002863_pt1 | contig 19114 bp, 16 predicted proteins | sample PEATcosm2014_Bin_41_FD_121105 | JGI IMG/M metagenome (GOLD analysis project Ga0181536, IMG submission 121105) | Peatland microbial communities from MTU Mesocosm Facility, Houghton, MI, USA - PEATcosm2014_Bin17_60_metaG | ecosystem: Environmental > Terrestrial > Soil > Wetlands > Peat | place...
ATGGTTCAGGAAACCGGAGGCAACGGCAACAAAGAGCAGCGCGATGGTGGACCAAGCCAACTCCAGATGCAGCAGGATCAGGACCAGCAAGGGATAGACGAGAAGGATCAGCGGCACGTTGGCTCGAGAGAAGGCGGCGACGGTAGCGGCCACCAGCGCTGCCGGATAGACCCAGTAGCGCCGCCACTGGAGGGTGACTCTGAAATGCGCGCGGAAGATTGCCACAAAGGCAGGAGTTGCGACTGCCGTGCCCAGGCTGTTAGCCACTGTCCAGCTCAAAAAAGCCGCTCTCGGAGCCTCGTAGCCGGTCAGTTTCGCCAGCAGTGCGTAGACCGCGGCCGTAATCACCGGCGCGGTTAGAATCGCATAGCTAAAGAACCGCAAGAGATAGGACCCATCCGTAAAGCGCGGAAGCTCGGTTGAACGCCTTCGCAGCAGCAGGGCGGCGATCAGCACCTCGCAGAGATTGAGCAGCGAGAGGTCCACGCTCATCAAAAGCAAGCGCCCGTCGATGAGAATGCCGCCGACTATTTGGGCCGCCAAACCGGCGCAGAGAAAAGCCGGCCAATGCCAACGGGGCGCGAGCAGCAAATAAACAAGCAATACCCCATTGGATACCCAGATCAGATCGGCCCCGATCCCGTTTTGGCCCCGGTTAAAGAAGTTCACGAAAGCGGAGGCCAGCGTGACCAGCAGGAAACAACCCAACAGGCGAAGCGCGAATCCGTGTTTTCGCAGCCAGAGAACCGGAGGACGGCTCTTCATGGACGCGGGCCTCCTGGGCACTCCCGTCCCCTCCGATCTTTTTATCGAAAGAATATGATCGGGGAACTGGTGCATAGGGCGGCCTCACTTGCCATTTTCAAGTCGTTAGAACTGATCGAGCCGGGGGATTCAGGGTTGCGTAGTCAGCCTGGGATGAAACTCCGCCTTTCCTCCAGGCAGCAGAACAATTTCGAGTTGGCCTGCCTCGCGTTCAGAGAGCGCGGGTCCGTCGATCTGCCGCTGGCGGCCGTCGCCGGCCGTGTACTGCACCTTGAGCATACCGCTGCCGCGCACCTGGATGCGATAGCGGAACTCCGCGCCCGCCGCCAAGCTGTTGGCTCCAAAGCTGGCGCTTGGGTAGTCTACCTCCAGCAGTTGGATGGCTTCTCCGGTCCGGTTTTCGATTGTAGTTTCCACATGGAAAGAGTGGCACCCGGCCATAGCCGCCGTCAGCGGCAGCAGGACTACAGTCAAAAGCCCTCTGCCAACCCCGGCGCAAGCCTTCATTCCCGGCTCCCGTCGGCATCCGGTGCGATTTCCAGTTGGGCCTGGGCCGCAATCTTCTTTTCCACGCGGTCCAAGCGCTTGAGCAGCTCCGGCAGCCGCTGAAAGATGGTGACGGCGCGCAGCCAGACGCGATTGTCGAAGCCCGGCGAGCCGGAGATGGTCTTGCCTGCCGGAACATCGTGCGAGACGGCGGATTGCGCAGTCAGAATCACGCCGTCGCCCACTGAGCAGTGCCCAGCAATGCCCGTCTGGCCTGCCAGAATGACGTTGTTTCCAACCACCGAGGAGCCGGCCAGACCGGTTTGGGCGCAGATCAGGGTGTTTTCGCCCACCCGCGAGCCGTGGCCCACCTGGACTAGATTATCGACTTTAGTTCCGTCGCCGATCACCGTCGCGCCCACCGTGGCCCGGTCGATGCAGGCGTTGGCCTGAACGTCCACGCGGTTGCCCAGCCGCACCGGACCCGATTGCGGAATCTTTTCCCAGTGGCCGAGTTCATTCTTTGCAAATCCGAAGCCGTCGGCGCCGACAATGGCGCCATTCTCCAGCGTCACGCGGTCGCCCAAAATGCAGTCTTCGCGCACCACCGCGTGAGCGTGGGCAAAGAAATGACTGCCGGCCTGAACGCCGGGATAGAGCACCACATGGGGCAGCAGCGTGGCCTGCGCGCCCAGCTTCACTCCAGGGCCAATCACCACATACGCGCCTACGTGCGCTCCCTCGCCGATCTCAGCCGTGGGGTCGATCACCGCGGTAGGGTGGATGCCGGGAGCGTAGACCGGCGGCTGGTAGAAGAAGCCTAGGGTTCTCGAAAAAGCCAGATACGGATTCTTGATGCGCAGAGTCGCCGCGGCAATTTCGGGAAACTCCGGCTCGACCAGCACGGCGGCGGCCTGCGTCTTCCGCGCCAGTCCGGCGTAGCGGGGGTTGGCCACGAAGGTCACCTCCGTGGGTCCAGCCTCCTCAATCCCTCTTACGCCAGTCACTTCCAGTTCCGCGTCGCCGCGCAGTTCCGCGCCCAGCCGGGTTGCCAATTCGCCTAGCTTCATTGAATGAATTGTAGCGGAGTCGAGGCATTGCCTGTTTCCTGCCCGCAAAATGGAGAACATATTTGGAAAAGTCAGGAATCACTTCCTTATTTTCGGAAGGCTGGGCCGCGCACAGGGGATTAACAGAGGTGCTTCGAAGCGCAGGAAAAGGCGTTGCGACGGCAGCAATATATATTTGTGTTGCATAGTCTCTTGTGATTATTCTGCGCTTTTGGTATTCTGTTCTCAGTTTTTGTTGCACTAGTTTTCTGTCAGCGGTTTTTTGTCAACGGCTTTTTGCATCGGTATGTGTACCGTCGCAATGGCGACCGAAAACGATTGATTGGCAACAGGATTGAGAAGCGTTTATTTCGCGTTTTTTGCGGATGGCGTGATTGAAAGAGGGGTTCCGGCAGGATTTGAACCTGCGACCTCCGCCTCAGATGGCCTGCCCAAGGGTCCGGCACGACACTAGGTTGGCCGACGGTGTTCTATCCGCCTGAACTACGGAACCTTTCGACAGGATACACGCAGTAGCGTGGACGTGCAAGTGTGTCCTGAAATATGGAGGGTGCAATGAGTCCAAAAGAGTTGAAGAAGTTCAAGGAAGCCGCCGAGAAATTGGATCGTGAGCACAACACCCCCGAAAAGGCTCATGAGTTGCTCATCAAGATTGGCTACTTGAACCCAGACGGTCAAGTGGCTGAGAAATTCCGGTAGACTGTCCACTTGCCTTTAGTCCTTGCATATCACGGATGCAGTCTCGAAACCGCCCAGCAGCTTTTGGGCGGTTCGCAGTTTCAGCCCAGCACACAGGACTACGACTGGCTTGGCGCCGGGAGTTACTTCTGGGAAAACGATGTAGTCCGTGCCTATCAATGGGCAATCGAACCCCGGCTGAACTTCGACCATCCCACGGTCGTAGGCGCTGTGATCGAACTTGGGAACTGTCTCGACCTGACTACGCAGTCTGGAATTGCGGCTGTCAAGCTGGCATACGACAAGTTCATCAGAATTGCTGAAAGGGATGGAACTCCGATCCCGGAGAACGTGAATCCAGCCAAAGGCTCCGGCGGCGACAAAATCCTCAGGCGCTTGGACTGCGCAGTGATGAATTACCTCTACGAGATTGCGCAAACCGCTCAAGAATCAGCCCCTCAAAGCCAACCTTACGCGACCGTGCGGGCTATGTTTCCCGAGGGTTCCGAACTCTACCCAGGCGCGGGCTTTCGGGATAAGACCCATATTCAGATATGCGTTCGGGAACCCGAGCAGATTCTTGGTGTCTTTCGCGTACCGGAATGGCAGCGCATAGAACTCGAATTGCCCAACCTGTATGAGCGCTCCTGAGCGTTCTTCATGGTCTCCGTCAGTGAAAAAATCCAGAAATGACCGGAAAGCCGTACTAAGGTTCCTGCGGTTCTCCCGGAAACAGCTCCGGCTGGTCAACAATTCCGCTTGGACCGGCTGCCCGCTTCCGGCCTGCGGCGCCGATCAGGCTCACCACCTCTAGGGTCAGGATGGCCTGCCGGGGAATGTAAATCCGCTGCGTGTTCGAGCGCGTATCGGGCGGGGTCACGAGCAGCCCCGCGCCCTCGATCAGAGAACGGTCGTTGGCCGCCAGACCCTCCAGTTCTTCTCCGTCGGTCAGGGTCATGCGCAGCCACAATCCTGCGGTCCGGGGCCGGATGGTGAAGCGCTTGTGCAGCAGCCGCTCCGGATTTACCTGGTCGTTGGAATGGGAAGAGGCAGGGAAGTCGCGCACGTAGCAGACCCACTTCACCTGCTCCCAGCCGATGGTGAGCACCTTGCCGGTCAGGTCGAGGATCTCCAGTTCCGCCGCGTCCTGGCCGAAGATAGCCCCCGCATATCCCGCGCACCAGTCGCGGGAGAACTTGCGCACGATCACCGGTTTGCGGAGTGAGGCCATCGCTCTGGATTGTCGCATAATCCGGGGTCCCCACGGATAGGTCATCGTCCGTGGGGTGGAGAAGTGGGGTCCAATAAAATTGCTTCAGTTGGCCGGAGAGAAAAAATAGATTTCAAATCAGGACGCCGCACACTGCGCGCTCAAGATGAAACTTGTCTGGAATTGGGCGTAGAATGATGTGTGGGATGACCATTGTAATTACAGCCGTCCAACTGAACCCCCGTCGTGTCGGCGCCTCCGCCGCCGAACCCAAACAATTGGTGTTCCTTCCCCGCGCCGATAGGATATTTACCGGTCAACCCGAGCCGCTGTCCCAATCGCTCGCCGGTTGGCTGAAGGAGTATCTGCCATGACCCCGGTCAGCGAATCCTCGCTTGAAGCTCTGCACGCCACGGCTACGGAATTATTCACCGGCGCCGTGAAAGCGTGCAGCATCGCATCGGCCTTCGACCGCCGCATTCGCATCGAGGGCAACACGCTTCATCGCCTGCTGCCCGACGGCAGCGGACCGGACACGATCGACTTATCGAGTTACAAGCGCATCTTTGTCATTGCGCTGGGCAAGGCCGCCAGCCCCATGCTCGAAGTTCTGCTGGATCGCGTGAAACGCCGCCAGGGTCTGCGCGGCATCTGTTGCTCGAACCAGTTGCCCAAGTCTCGCAACTGGCGGTTTCGCTACTTCGAGGGCGGCCACCCGTCGCCCAACGAAGACTCGTTTGCCGCTGCCCGGGCCGCGTTGGCGTTGCTTAGGAAGGCCAAGAAAGACACCCTGATCTTTTTCCTGATTTCCGGCGGCGGCTCGGCGATGTTCGACCTGCCGCTGGACCCGCATATCTCGCTCGACGACACCATCGCCTTTCATGAATTGCTGCTGGCCTCGGGCGCGCCCATCGCCGAGATCAATACCCTGCGCAAACATTTTTCTGCGGTGAAAGGCGGGCGGTTGGCCATGGCCGCGCCGCAGGCGGCCAAGGTGAGCCTGCTGGTGCCCGACGTGCCGCTGCGCTCGCTGGACGCGCTTTCCTCCGGCCCCACGTCGCCCGATCACTCGACCGTGGCCGAGGTGCGCGCCCTGCTGGCCAAGTACGATCTTGCGCCCAAGCTGCCGCCCTCCATTCGCGCCTTCTTCGAGCGCGAAGACTTGCCCGAGTCGCCCGGCAACAAAGGCTGGCGGCCGCCGTTTTTTCCCCGGCTTGCAAAGGCCGAGACAGTGCCCACACGCTGGATCACGGCGGCCGCCACCATGTCCGAAGAGGACACGCCGTTTCGCGATTCGGTCTTTGAGATTCTGCTCTCCAGCCACGACTTAGTGGAAAACGCCCGTCTGCTGGCGCAGAAGGCCGGATTCCATGTGGTCGTGGACAACTCTTGCGACGACTGGGACTACGCCGATGCCGCCCGCTATCTGCTGGAGCGCTTCCATGCCTTGCGCGCCATCCATCCGCGCCTCTGCCTGATCTCGGTCGGCGAGGTTACGGTCAAGCTCGACCGAAAACCCGGAGCAGGCGGCCGCAACCAGCAGTTTGTCATGGCTTGCGCGCTGGAACTGGAACAGTATCAGGGCCAACAGCTCACGGTACTGAGCGCCGGCTCCGATGGAATCGACGGCAACACCCAGTCCGCCGGAGCCATCGCCGATCCCACCACCGTGACTCGCGCGCATGTCTTCGGATACCATCTGAAATCATCGCTGGCCGCCTTTGACGCCTGTCCCATGTTCACCGCGCTGGGCGACGCCGTGGTCACCGGACCCACCGGCCATAATCTGCGCGATCTACGCCTGTTTCTGGCAGACAACGAATAGATATGCTTGCGACATTCTTTTCATCGTTGCACTATCTAGATTAGGATTGGTTCGTGACTCGAAAAGCAAGGAGCAAGATCGCCGCCAAATTGCCCGACATCCGCGCCGTTGCGGCGATGGCGAAGGTTTCCATCGCCACGGTCTCCAGAACAGTCAACAGTTCCTCGGCGGTGAGCGACCGGTTGAGCAAGCGCGTTTGGAAGGCTGTCGAGCAGTTGAATTACTTTCCCAACACCCACGCGCGCAGCCTGGTATCGGGCCACAGCCGCATTCTGGGCATCATTGTCGAGAACATTTCCAACCCCTTCTTCCCCGAGTTGATCCAGAGCTTTGAGGAGATCGCAGTGGCTCACGGCTACGAGATACTGGTCAGTTCCTCGAACAGCGATCCGGCGGTGCTGACCACCTGCGTTCGCCGCATGCTGGAGCGCAAGGTCGAGGGAGTGGCGGTGCTCACCTTCGGCGAGGAAGAGCCGGTGCTGGACCAATTGATTCACCACGACATTCCCATGGTGCTTGCCGAGTTCCGCCTGAAAGACCCCAAGGTTAGCACTATCCTGCTGGACTACTCGACCGGCATCCATGCGGCCGTCAATCACTTGGTTGAACTGGGGCACAGCAGGATTGCGTTTCTGGCCGGACCGCGCAGGCTGCACTCGGCCATCACTCGCGAAAACGACTACCGCATGGCTTTGAAAGCAGCCGGGATGGCGCTCCAGAAGAAGTGGATAATCGAGTGCGACCACACGCTGAAAGGCGGGGTGGCCGGATTCGGGCAGTTGCAGGCGCTCGCTGCGCGCCCGACGGCCATACTGTGCTCCAACGATATGACCGCGATCGGCGTGCTGCGCGCGGCTTACATGGAAGGTCTGCGCGTGCCGCAGGACCTGTCGGTCATTGGCCTGGACGACATTGCCTTCGACGAGTACACGCTGCCGCCGCTCACCACCATCCGGCTCTCCCGCGCCGATCTGGGGCGCGCCGCCTTCGAGGCCCTCCGCCAGCAGGCCGAAGACCCGAAGAACCCGAAACTTCAGCGCGAGTTTCTGGTCTCCACCAGCCTGGTGGTGCGAGGATCGACGGCTGCGCCGGCTGCGGTCAGCGCGACATTATCGACGTTCCCGCTGCATGGGTGAGATAAGCCCCGACGCGGCCGGTTTTTCGGGTCGGCTTCATTGGACTATATTCAACTTCCGATCAGTACGCCACGCCAGCGTGACCGGAAGCGCACAGTTTCACAGGTTCACAGGTTATGCGCACTGTGAAACTGTGCTGAATAAACCATTTGATTTGTTTACGTTAGGAGCTGCTCCACAGTTTCACAGTTTAACAATTTATCGACTCCCGTGAGGCGGGTCTGCGCAACCAATTGATTCCAGGTTGGTTAGGTGCGGCTCCACAGTTTCACAGGCAAATAATGGGCCGTCCGATTCTTGCTGAATAAAGGTTAAGTGATTGATGGGATTCTGGTTAGCGAAAACGCAGCAGCCGTTTTTTCACGATTTCAAGCGCGTTTTTCATGATTTTACGCACGGCGGCGCGGCTTCCCACCCCAGCGACAAGGACCCCGGTATGGCTTCTCCGGTCGATGAGGGGTTTCGCTCCCTTGTCTTCTATCTACCAGTGTGCGCCAATGGAGGGAAATTCTCGGCAAAAGGGATCGGAGCTTTCCCAGGTCTCAGAATCGAGACCTGGGCCACGCATTATAAAAGGGCGCCCCTTTCCTGTAAGCTGCGGTTGCTGTGCTGAAGCAATCAACCAAAGCCAACAGAAAGGAACACCCCGCCCCCGGCAGCTTTTCCGAAGAGCCTTTGAAAGTCACATGTACGGTATGTCCGTGACAGAAGTCCTCACACAAATCGAAAAAATCGCTCGCGCACACAAATTTTGAGAACAGTGAGCAGAGTTTGCGAGGACTTCAATCACAAGTTAATGAAAAGCAACAGCAAGTTGCCCCAGTTGTTACTGTTTCGTTTGAGGGCAAGCATGGTAATTTCCGGGCTTGCCGCATTGCTGGACCGGCGGAGCTTGCTGCGAACCTCCCGGACCGCTTCCTAACCCCCCACCGGGGGCGGGGTTGCAGGTTGACGCCGCCTGCGCGGTGAGGGTGACCGGAGCCTGACAAGGTGACGCCAGACCATTTGCGACATCCCAAGCGCAAACGCGATACGTCCCGGTAGACCCGAAGTTCAGCGTTGGCCCCTGGAAGGGCCAGTAGGTATTCCAATCCCAGGTCGCGTTCGTGAAGGTCTCGATGTTGGTGGCGTTGCCGCTGGAGTCGATCTGCTGAAACTCGTGGTCTTGAGCGTCACTGCAGGTCGCGAAAACGTCCTCGTCGGCTGCGGCACAAGCGAGGGCGACGTTGCACTTCGGCATGCTCGAGAAGTTCCTCGTGAAGGCTGCCGTGACCCACGAAGTGGAATCGTCCGACTTGGACGTCATGAAGAGTTGACCAGGATAGATCGGATCCGATGCGACACTGAGAATGTCGGGATCCCCGGCAGCCCCTGGAGGCTGGCTGGCGGCACCGGTAGGATTCGAGATTAACTGGGGGGATTCGTAATTGACGCTCTTCGCCAAAGCTACAGCGTAGTGAGGCGAGATCTGGTAGGTTGTCTTGCCTCCCGCGGTTGAAGATTTCCATTCATGAAACATCGTCAGGACGTTGCCACTGGGCACGACGTTCATGACCGCATAGCCATACGAGGTACCGCTGGTCGATGGGATCAAATCCCACTCCTGGTAGCCGTCTTGAATGTTGAGCTTGACCGCGGGCGCCTGTCCCAACGTGTTGGGCGCCACGGAGCGTAGGGGAAGCCGGAAACTTCGGACCATGGAGTCGGCCGAGTTGTTGGCTCCGGGCGCGCGAGACGCCCAGTACAGGTAGCCGTTGTCGTATGCGGCCGGAACGTAGACGTCGGCGTTGACCTTTGGCAAGGGAACGAGTCGAGCGGGTGAGAGGCCCAAAAGCAACCCAATGCGACTGAGATCCAGGTCCGCGTTCGTCGGGTTGGCAGGATAGTTCATGGGGTACAGGTTATAGACCCAGAGTTGCGTGTGGTCGCCAGAGTACGTAAACAGGAATGGAAAGTCATAGAGACCTGCGCGAGGCTGCTTGACGAATAGGATCGGGTTCGCCAGCGTGATGCTTACGGCTTTGCCGCTCCCATCAATACCTTGTTGCGCTCCAATATCAAACGATTGCAAGGGGGCCGGCATCCATTCCGGAACGGCGTGTCCCAAGGCGTCGACACCGTCGATCAGCGCTTTGGCACTGAAGACCCACAAGTCGCTCATCAGTTCTTTAGTCCAGGATCGGTAGTTGATCAAGACCAGGCCGCGCGTGACCATGATCTGGGGCCAGTCGCCAATTAGGTCAGCCAGCGTGTAGGTTCTCCAGCCATTTGCTGGGTTTTCACAGTCGGTACCGTGCGGGTTGCACCGCGAGACGGCTACCATGATGTAGCGCGCGTTGGCTTCATTGGTGTAATTTGCGGAAGACTTATGGCACTTTCTGACTGGGTAGGTCGACCCGCTAATTTGGACATATTTGGGAGGAGTGACCAGATCGGCGGGGGAGGCCCACCCGGTGGTCCCCGGCGAATCGGAGGCGTCATCACAAGGCGCAATATTCCGCCTTGACTTCATCATGATGAAGAAGTGACCGGAAAGTTGGTCATAGTAGGCGTCGCCATCATAGATCGCGTTCGTGCAGCCGATGTCTTGGTATGAACCCGTACCGAGTCCAGATTCGGTGCACTTCGGGAGCTCACCACCGTCGTTCTTGGTTTCAGTGTCGACGCTCAGGGGGCTGTTGATGTGCAAGATCTGGTCGTGAAAGATCGTCGCCAACGTCCCAGTCGAGGGATTCTTCCAGTCGGGAGTGCCGATCGGGTCCGAGGGATTCCGATGGAAGTAATAGTATTCGCCAGCCACGCTTGTGGCGAGAATGTAGTTCTTACCCGCAGCGACAACGGGCCGAATCTTGCCGAGCCCCAAATTGAGCGGGCCCATGGATGGTGGCGGTGAGGTTTGCGATTTGGCTGACAGCCCGCCTGCCAACAAGAGTAGAAGCACCAAAGCGGCCGCAAAGTGACTCTGGTTTTTCTGGAGGTCGTTCTTCGTCATATGAGCCTCGAGGGTTGAGATATCAGCGCCGTCACTTCAAGTCGTTGAACCGCGCGCACCGGATGACATGAATTTGCTTTCAGCCGGCGAGGGTCAGCACAGGGAATGATACCCTTTGGGTTGACGGTTCCTGAACAAAAAACGTAACTTAGCTGAATTACGCGCTTTATATCATATTGAAAATCAAGGAGTCAAGCAAGAATTACCCAGAAATTCCGAGAATCTGGGGAATCTGCCGGTGAAATGATCTCATGAAATGAAACAGAATCCTTTGCGACACTTGACAGGGAAAGGAACTGCGCGTGGCCTGGAGCGCGATTGGTAACGATAAGTCGGCTTTTGGGAAGTAATAATAGTTCTTGGATGAAGAACAATTCGCAAACTGACCCATTCCCAGAACTGACGAAACTTATTGAAGAGTGAGAACGCCGCCTGCGCGCATGGCCGCAATTTCGGCATGGGTCCGGTCGGCGGCGGCGCGGCGGTCGGCGTAGACGCGCGGCTCGCCGAAGTGAAGCTCGGCAGAGAAGTTGGGAGCGCCCAAAGCCTTCCAGAGGTGGGGCAGAAACGCCGCATCGCCGAACCAGCACAGATCGCGCTCCGGGGCGCCGTCGCCCGGCACGTAGCGGATGGCGGCGGCGGTTACCGGCACGCCGGCATCTACCGCGGGAGAGAAGAGCCGGGAGCGAAAGCGCAGCAACCGGCTGCCGTCGGTGCTGGTGCCCTCGGGAAAGAACAGCACCGGAACCGTCCCCTGGAGGCGTTCGGCGATTTGGGCGGCCACCGCTTCGGCGCTGGCGCGGCTGGAGCGGTCGACAAAGAGCGTTCCGCCGGCGCGCGCCAGGATTCCGAAGAAGGGCCAGCGGGCAATTTCGGCCTTCGAGACCAGATAACAGGGCAGCGCCGCGCCGAAGATCAAGATATCGAGGTAGCTGAGGTGATTGGCAACCAGCAGGCCGCGCTCCGGCGGCTTGCCCGTTACCTTCAATCGAATGCCCAGGAGACGCATCACGAAGATGCCGGATTCATGATTCCACTGGGCGCGGCGCTCCAGCGTGTCCGGGCCAAGGAGGCGCGAGAGCAGCGAACGCAGAAAGCAGAAGGCCAAGGCCGATCCCAGCGTCACAGCGCGCCGGAACCCGCGCAGACTCATTGCGTGAGCGGAGCCAGAAAGCGATTGCGTGCCGAGGGCGAAACCGACTTAAGATCGAGCAGCGTGAGGAAATCGATGGTGCCGAATTCGCGGTCCCAGGCCGGCGGGCCGCCAATGCGCGCGCCGATGGCCAGATAGGTCTTGAGCAGCTTTGGGACCTTGATCTGAGCCGGCTGCGATGGTTCCGCAAGAGTGGGTTCGGCCAGGCTCGATTCCTTCAGGCAGGGCGCTGACTGTGCGCGCGCACCCTCCCGCTCGATGGGGCAGGCGAAAGCGGCGGTCGGCACGGTCTCGAACTCCGGCGAGACCCGGTAGTGCTCAAGCTGGCGGTACATCCGCCAACCCTCGGCCGGGTCTTGCGAGGTCAACGATGAGCAACCGATCAGGTAGCGCAGCCCCATATCGGTAGCATACTGCGCGATCCCCCTCCAGAGCAGCGTGAGCACTTCCGGAGTGCGGTGTTCCCGATCGATGGAAGCGCGGCCCAGCTCCAGAATGCCGGCCCGGAGCGGCTCGTAGGGGGCAAAGCTGAACTCCTGCTCGGAGTAATAGCCGAGATTGAGCGCGGCGGTTGTGCCGGACTGCATCCGGTAAGTGCCGACGATGCGGCGGAGCGGATTGTCCTCCAGCTTGTTTTCGACCAACAGGTGCTCGCAATGGAGGTCGAAGCGGTCGGTGTCCAGCCCTGTCCGGTAGGAGCTTTCTAGGCCCTCGCCTAACTCTATATTGAAGACTTTGAAGCGGAGGCGGCAGGCGGCGTCGCGGTCGGCCGCGGACTCGGCCAGCCGCAGCCGGTAACGGCCTGCTTCCGCATGGATGCGCGGCTTGGCCGGAACAGCGGGCGGGGAGGGAAGATATGTGGGAAGAGCAAGTTCCACCAGAGACGTGGAGCCAACAGCCAACTTCAAGGGAACCTTCTGCCGAATGTGCGGAATCACTGGAGTAGTATCGGCTGAAGATTGTCAAAGGACTGTTAACCCCGTGCTAATACCGCGTAAATGTTTAGACGATGTCAGCGGCGCGCGATATTACCCCTCCCAATTCTTCTGCCAAGCCGCTTGCATCGATTTGCCCTCTTTTGCGAGGTGCACCGAATTATACAAATCACGCTCCGGACCGACCAGAAGGAGCGGTTTGCCACTCGGTCGTCTACTCGGCTGGTGGGGCGCCGGGTTTGGAGGGCAGGGTGAGGACAAATCCGCTGCGGACCAAGACGAGGCCTATCTCGGTGAGTTCGGCCTGGAGGAGCCGGTTTTCAGGACCGGAGAAGAGGTCAGTCCGGGCACAGGCTGCCCCAGATACCGCTTTTGGGACCTGGGAGACCGACGGGGTATCCGGATATATATTGTTCCTGCATGCAGGAGTTCTACCGCACGAGTCGGCCGGACACAGTGCAAAGACCAGGCCGACGATCACTTTTGACTGGAGGCTTTCCCCTGCCACACAGCTATTCTTATCTAGAACCATATTTCTTAGAATCGGGATGCCAAACCTTGAAGGGAGAACCGCCGTGAAGAAAAGCTATCGAACAAGAATCGAATATCCGAGTCATAGCTTGCGCAGCCGCGCACAGGCGTCGTCCAGCTCGTGGTCTTTTTTAGCAAAGCAGAAGCGCAGCAGATTTTCGCCGTGGCCGGAGCGGAAGAAGGCGGAACCTGCTACGGAGGCTACGCCGGTGGCTGCTAATAGGCAGCGGGCTTTTTCGGCAGAGGTATTGCCGGGAAGGCGGGCGGCGTTGGCGAGTATGTAATAGGCGCCGGCGGGAATGGTTGGTTCCAATCCCGCAGCCCGCAAGGCGCTGACGATGCGGGCGCGCTTGGATTGGTGGTCGGCAGCCAGTTGCCGGTAAAAGCTGGGCGGAAGTTGCTCAAGGCCGGCGGCGGCGCCGTGCTGTAGGGCGGATGGGGCGCAGACGTAGGTCAGGTCGTGGAAGTAAGACATTGCGCCCATCCAGCGGGCATCGGCGGTGACGTAGCCGAGACGCCAGCCAGTAACCGAAAAGGTCTTCGAGAAGCCGGAGAGGACGATGGTGCGCTCCTTCATCCCCGGCAAGGTGGCGGGCGAAATGTGCCGCTGGCCGTCATAGACGAAGTACTCGTATATCTCATCGGTGATCAGGAAGAGGTCGTGCTTGAGAACGAGGCTGGCAAGGGCTTCGGTCTCGGCGGGAGAGAAGACTTTGCCGCTGGGGTTGGCGGGGGTGTTGAGCAGCAGGGCGCGGGTGCGCGGAGTGATGGCCGCTTCGACCGCTGCGACGTCGAGAGCGTAATCCGGCTCGGCGAGGGGAACTAGAACCGGAGTGACGCGCAGGGATTGCAAAGTGGAGACGTGGTAGCCATAGAAAGGCTCGAAGAGCAGAACTTCGTCGCCGGGGTTGAGCAGGGCCATGGCGGCGGCGTGCAGACCTCCGGTAGCCCCGCTGGAGACCAGAATTTCGCTCTCCGGATCGTAGTCGAGGGCGTAGTCGCAGAGTTGCTTGGCGGCGATAGCGTTGCGAAGGCGGGTGATGCCGTCGAGGCGCGTATAGATGTTGTAGCCGTCGCGGATGGCCTGAATGGCGGCCTCTTGCACGGGCGCGGGAACGGGGGTATCGCAAATGCCCTGGGCGAGATTGATGCCGCCGATGCGGTCGCACTCGATGCTCATGGCGCGAATCTCCGACTGAAAGGCGCCGGGGGCAAGATGGCTGAGTGCAAGACGCGAAACTGGGGCGAGTGTGTTGGGCACGGAAAAGTCCTCTTCTAAAAACATCTTACAGATTGTATGCTTGTGGGGAAAGCGAGGGTAAGAGTGTGCGGATTTTTGGAACGATGCGCGAGGCCAAGGAGTTTCTTGTCAGTTGCATTGCCGAGGAAGCGGAGCGGGAAAATTTATTGCTGACAGAGATCGAGAGGAAGATGCTCTATTTCTCCGAAACCGATTGGACGCTGCCAGATATGCAGGCGGTGAGCGAGGAGTTTGACCGGAATTATGACCAAGATGAATACGAAGCAAAGATTGCCGGTCTTATCCGCAGTTTCGAGAACCGAACACAAGCTCAGGATCAAGAGAAGTGGGATGCTTGGACGAATGCTGTCGAAATACTTAGCAAAGGCGATCACTATCTTTTGGTTATGATTAATGCTCCAGTCACGACTGATTCCGTGCGGCCGCCATGGGATTTTCTTAAGCTCGTGCTAGCCGCAGTGGCGGTGAGCGCAGTTCTTCTTACGATTATGTATATCTTTCGTCGGTGTTAGATAACGCTATCGACGAGTCTCTGTTTTGAAAAGTACTGGCTCTATCTGTGCAGATAACTCACTTCTATGTAGGACGAGACTGGTAGGTCAGGGCTTTAGCCCCTCCGGTATGCTTTTCGGTGGAATTCGCCCGCCATTCTCCCCTTTTCCATAGCCTGATTAGCCAATGATTCTCGACCCTCGATACACGAGCTAAAGCCTGTACGCTTCGTAAGTAATGATGTGCCCGACCGGGCAAAAGCGTAGAATTTGAGTTCTATGCACGAGCTTTCTATCGTTTCAAGCATTGTCGATACGGTGACGGAGTCACTGGCGGCGTATCCGGGGGCGCGGGTGCTGGAGGTGCGGCTTAGAGTGGGAGTGCTGGCCTCGGTGATTCCGGAGTCGCTGGAGTTCTGCTATGGGATTGCGACCGAGGGGACGGCGCTGGAGGGGTCTCGGCTGGTGGTAAAGACCCTCCCGGTGGTGATGCGCTGCGTGCCATGCGGGCAGGATGTGGAACTGACAGGCGTGCAGAGCTTCCGCTGCCCGCGCTGCGGCGAGCCATCCCATGATCTGCGGCAGGGGCGGGAACTGGAGATTGATTCGATCGAGATTGAAGAGGCGCTCGACGAGACGAAGGAGAAGCTATGACGACCCGGATTGTGGAATTGCGGCAGGGGATTTTGAAGAAGAACGATGAACTGGCTGCGGGGCTGCGCGGGCGCTTTGCAGCCGCTGGCGTGCTGGTGCTGAATCTGGTATCGAGTCCCGGGACGGGCAAAACCGCTTTTCTGGAGCGGACGCTCAAAGAACTGCGAGCGCGAGGCGCGAGGGTGGCGGCGCTGGTGGGCGATCTGGAGACGGATAACGACGCGCGGCGGCTGGCGGCCAGCGGCGCGCCGGTAAGACAGATCAATACTCATGGGATTTGCCACCTGGATGCGGAGATGGTGGACAAGCATCTGGATGGGTGGGACCTGGGCGGATTGGATTACCTGTTTATCGAGAATGTGGGGAATCTGGTTTGCCCGTCGAGCTATGACTTGGGCGAGCGAATTCGAGTGGCTCTATTGAGCGTGACTGAGGGAGAAGATAAGCCGCTTAAGTATCCGACGCTATTCAACTCGGCGGATGCGGCGGTGATTACGAAGATGGATATAGCCGAGCCCTGCGGGTTTGACCGGGAGTTGGCGCTTAAAAATATCAATGAGATTCGTCCGGGAATACGAGTCTTTGAGACTTCGGCGAAGACCGGGGCTGGGATGGAGGAGTGGCTGGGGTATTTGGGCGACGAACAGGCGGGGCGTGGGTAAGAGCGCGCAAAGGTTTGGATCGATTGGCGCGGCAAAGGAGTTTCTTACTGTCGGGATAGCGGAATAAGTGGAGCGGAAGGAAGCTTCATTGTCGGAGATAGACAAAATGATGCTCAGTTTCTCCGGTATCGATCAGGGAATCTCTGAATAAGTTAAAAGGGGCGGAGCGGGTCATTAGACCCGTTCCGCCCCTTTCTGTTATCGCAACTATGCGTTGCAGTTACTTGCTAGTTGACGGTGCAAGCCACTCCGTTGAGCGAAATAGCAGTGGGTATCGCGTTGGTGACGTTGTTCCAGGTTCCGTTAAATCCAACGCCGGTGTAGCTGGCGCCGGCGGCGATGCTGCCGTTGTAACTTTCGTTGGTTACTGTCACGGTCGAGCCGCTCTGGGTTTCAACGCCGTTCCATAGCGAAGAAATTGTCTGGCCGTTGGCAAAGGTCCAGCTCAACGTCCAACTGGTCAGGGCGGTGGTGCTTGTGTTGTCGATGGTGATAGCCGCTCCAAAGCCGCCCGTCCACTGGCTGGAAATCGTGTAATCGATGGTGCATGTTCCGGGCGTCGGTGTTGGGGTTGGCGTTGGCGTCTTCGTCGGCGTCGGCGTCGCGGTTGGCGTTGGAGTCTTCGTCGGCGTTGGCGTCGCGGTCGGCGTTGGGGTCTTCGTCGGCGTTGGCGTCGCGGTCGGCGTTGGGGTCTTCGTCGGCGTCGGTGTCGCGGTCGGCGTTGGGGTCTTCGTCGGCGTCGGTGTCGCGGTCGGCGTTGGGGTCTTCGTCGGCGTCGGTGTCGCCGTTGGCGTCGGTGTTGCTGTTGGTGTTGGGGTCGGCGTCGGCGTCTTCGTCGGTGTCGGCGTCGGCGTCGGCGTTGCTGTTGGTGTTGGCGTTGGGGTTGGCGTCGTGGTGCTAACGGTCGGGGTTCCCGTTCCCATGACGATGCCGCGGCCGTTTGTTCCCACGTAGACGGTTCCAAAGGTCTGCGGGTCGCCGGTCATGGCCTGGTCCGCCGTTCCGTACTCATGCGCAGAGTCATTGATCTGTTGCCAGGTTACTCCTTCGTTGGTGGAGGCGAAGATGCCGCGCACACCGCCGATTTCAGCGTTTGTGAAGATGGTTTGATAGGATGCTCCGGGCCCAGCCATGCCAAAGCCAATGATATCGGCCTGTGTCACGTTCGTCAGTTGGGTAAAGCTGGCGCCGTAATTGGTGGAATGCCACATACCATAAGGGTGGCCGGAGGTGGCGCTTCCACCGACAACCCAGACATCGCCCGCGATTCCAGGCACGGCTTTCACGACCACGGGGTCTCCCGACTCGGGCAACCCGGTTGCAGCCGTGGCGGTAAAGCTCTCTCCGCCGTTCGAGCTCACATAGAACTGGCCGGCCGCGTAGTAGTAATAATAGAGAGGGTTCACGCGGTCAGAGGCAACAACGCCGCCCGCGGGAGCGCTGCCCGTGGAGGCTGTCCAGCTAGAACCATAGGTGGTTGTATAGAACGGCGCCATGCCGGTAGGAGCCCAGACGACCGAGCTGGCGTTCGCTGCCATGGCGATGGAGCCACCGCCCTGGTCGGTATAGCCGGACGGATCGGCGCTTGCCGCCCACCATGCAGTCTCACTTGTGCCGCCGGAGGTAGTGTAGCCGGTGCTGTGGGTCACCGTGCTCGCCGTATTATTTCCATCGCATGCTATGACCATATCCATCGGGTCTAACTGGGCAAAGTCGATGGCAGTGCAGGTCGCGAAAATTGGAATCGCAAATGGATAGGAGGGCGCTGTAGTCATGCTGGTGTGGATGAACCCGCCGTCGTCTGCCACCACGCTGTACAGATGCGCGCCACCGCCGGATGGAGGACTGACCAAGCCGAGCACGGACATTTCTTCAATCCCCATCGCCGCGACCGAAAGGGCAAACTGATTGCCCGAGTCCCATTCGGTGAGATTGGTGGTGCCCCACATCGTCATGCCGGTTCCATAAAACATATGATTGGAGTTGAACGGATCGATTGCGATGCCGGAGACCATCCAGCCCAGTTCAGGCGCTTCGATGGGCGCCACGGGGTTGGTATCGCCCTCATTCACCCAGGGCGCCGCCGAGTCGTTCAGCGTGTACATAAAGCTGCGGCTGGGATAACTCGTCCAGCTCCATATCTGGGACCAGGTGGCGCCGGAATTGGTGCTGCGCCAGATGATGGTATCCGGCCACCACGAGTTTAAGGCCGAGACCATGATCGTAGTCGGAACCTCTTTGTCGATTGTCAGGCCGCAGTAGCCGAAGTAGTCGGAGCCACTGGTAGTGGTTGGAACAACCGGTGCAATCTCAGTCCACACGCCGGTTGCCGTGTTATACTTTTGAACATCTCCCATAACGCCGTCGTAAGGTCCGGCACCGTTGCTATAGGTGATGTAGAGATAGCCATTCACAGAGTCCAGAGCCGCGCGCTGAGGCAAGAAGCCAGGGGCAGGAGCGTTGGAAGCCACCGACCAACTAGCGCCATTCGTGCAAGCCACGGTCCCCGTCGTTTGGGTTCCGGTCAGCGTGCAAGTGGGCTGGCCGGCCAGCGCGGACCAAGTGGTTCCGCCGTTGGTAGTTACATAGATGTTATCGCCGTCGGGTTGCGCCACGCCCACATAGATGGTCTGCGTAGCTTTTCCTGACGAACCGGTGCGCGGATCGAAGACGATCCACGCCGGCCCGATGATGTCGCCTTGATAGACATCGCCCGGAAGGACAGCGTAAGTGCCGGGCTGCGGAAAGCTGGTCACCTTGCTCCAGGTAACTCCGGAGTTGGTGCTCTCCCAGAGGCCGTTTCCGCTTCTGGCCGCAAAGAACAGAATGCTGTTAAGATTGGGATCGATCACCAGGCGCTCGCCCATGTTGCGGGCGGGCATATTGCCTCCCGCCTTGAACGGCATAGTCACAACAGTGGGAAAGGTGTTTCCCTGATCGTTCGAGATCAAGAGCGCGGCATCGTTTGGGTCCCAGGAGTTCGTATACATGCCGGTCATGATGTAAAGGTTGTTCGGGTTCACCGGATCGGTGGCAAGACTTTCGACGCCCAGACGGTCCCAATTGGCAAAGGTCGCGAAGTCCAGCAACGGGGTCCAGAGGCTTGTGCTGGAATTCCACCTATAAGCGCCGCCCATGTCGGTGCGGGCATATACGAGATTCTGCTGCGACGGGTTGAAGATGATGTTGGGAATGTATCCGCCGCCACCACCGGTATAGACGTTGCCCCATGTATATCCAGCAGCGTTAGCGGCTCCGAATGCCG
>Ga0181536_10002864_pt1 | contig 19113 bp, 15 predicted proteins | sample PEATcosm2014_Bin_41_FD_121105 | JGI IMG/M metagenome (GOLD analysis project Ga0181536, IMG submission 121105) | Peatland microbial communities from MTU Mesocosm Facility, Houghton, MI, USA - PEATcosm2014_Bin17_60_metaG | ecosystem: Environmental > Terrestrial > Soil > Wetlands > Peat | place...
ATCGAGGAGATCAAGAACGAGCTGCTGGGACTCGGGCCGTTGGAGCCGCTTTTGTGGGATGATGAAATCACCGACATCCTGGTCAACGGGCACAGCCAGGTTTATGTCGAAAAAGGCGGCAAGCTCCACGCCACCGACGTCAAGTTCCAGGACGATCAGCACCTAATGCTGATCATCGATCGAATCGTGTCGCAGGTCGGGCGCCGGGTTGACGAAGCGTCGCCGATGGTTGACGCGCGGCTGCCCGACGGTTCGCGTATCAACGCGATCATTCCGCCGCTGGCGCTCGACGGCCCGGCGCTGTCGATTCGCCGATTCGGCCGCAAACGCTACAACATCGACGATCTGGTCGCGAAGAAGACGCTGGTGCCTGAGGTCGTCGAGTTTCTGCGCACCATCGTGCGCGCGCGGCTCAACATCCTGATTTGCGGCGGCACCGGCTCGGGTAAAACGACACTGCTTAACTGCCTGTCGCTGTTCGTCCCGGCCGACGAGCGAATTGTGACGATTGAAGACTCGGCCGAATTGAGTCTCCAGCAGCCGCATGTGGTCAGGCTCGAAACGCGGCCGCCCAACGTCGAAGGCAAGGGTGAAATCACCCAGCGCGACCTGGTCAGGAACTCGTTGCGTATGCGGCCGGACCGCATAATCGTCGGCGAGGTCCGCGGCGACGAAGTGTTCGACATGTTGCAAGCGATGTCGACCGGCCATGACGGCTCAATCGCCACCATCCACGCCAACACTCCCCGCGACAGCTTGGGCCGTCTGGAGATGATGATGCTGCTGTCGGGAGTGTCGATTCCGCAACGCGCGATGCGCCAGCAAATCGCGTCGGCGCTCAACATCATCGTCCATGTATCGCGGCTATCCGACGGCTCGCGCAAAGTGATGCGCATCTCCGAGATCAGCGGGATGGAGGGTGAGATGGTGATGATGCAAGACCTGTTCGAATTCAAGCGCACCGGGATCGGGCCGGGTGGCGAAGTGCTGGGCCAGTTTCTCGCCACTGGGATTCGGTCAACTTACTCGCAGCGGCTGGAGGCCGCGGGTTACAAACTCGACGCCAAGGTTTTCCGCAGCACAATCGGATAAATACCATGGATTTGTTGATGGCAAGCGGCATATTCGCGCTCGTCTTCGTGGGCGTGCTGATCTTCACCAGCCGGCGCGGCACCGAAGGCGAGCAACAGCGCGAGGTGGCACGACGCCTGACCCGCCCCCCCGACGATCTGGAGATCGACGTCATGCGCAGGCGCCGGCCCGAACAGGGACCGCTGCTGGGCGCGCTGTACGAACTGAACCTGCTGCGCAAACTCGAAGAGATGATGTGGCAGGCGGGCTTGTACACGAGGGTCGCCGACATCCTGCTGATCATGGTGCTGCTGTTCGGCGCGGGATTGTTCGGCGGCAATATCTTGTTCCACGGCATGTGGTTCGCGCTCGGTGGCGCGCTGGCGATGGCCAGCCTGCCGCTCGCCTACATCCAATTCCGCAGGAAGCGGCGCCTCAAGGCCTTTGCGGCCCAGCTGCCGTTCGCGCTTGACCTGATCAAATCGTCGCTCGAGGCGGGACATTCGCTGCAGCGCGCGCTGCAAGTTCTGGTCGGCGAGTTCGCCGATCCGCTGGGCAGTGAATTCCGCACCGTGCTCGAGCAGAACCGGATCGGGCTGCCGCTGCCGCGCGCGCTCGAAGACATGCTCAAGCGAGTTCCGGAGGACGACCTCCGGCTCCTGGTCGTCGCAGTGCGCGTGCAAACGGAGGTCGGCTCGAGCCTGGCTCAGATTGTCGGACGGCTATCCGAAATCGTGCGAATCCGCCAGCGCTTGCGGTTGCAGATCAAAGCGCTGACCGCGCAATCGCGTTTCGGCGGCATCATCGTCGGCTGCCTGCCAATCGCGGTGCTCTGCTTGTTTAGCTTGATTCAGCCGGGTTACACCGATCAATTGTTCCATGACCCAATGGGTCAGAAGATTTTGAAATTCGCGATCGGAGCGGACGCGCTCGCCATCCTGAGCATCAGGCGACTACTGCGGGTGAGCTACTAATATGAGTCCATTCATAGTTGGCATAGTGGTCTTTCTCCTGGCTGGCGCGGCGTGCGTGGCCTTGTACCTCGCCATTTCGCCGCAGAGCCGGGTGGTCGATGAACGATTCGCGGATTTGGCGGTCAGGATGCGGGCTTCGCAGGGCGCACTCGAGGGGGACCTTCAGGACGACAATCTGCTCCGCATGCTTTTCAGATGGGCCTCCAAGCGCGTCCCGCCGCCGAACATGGATACTCCCACCGGGGAGAAGCTCCAGCAGACTCTGGCGCAGGCGGGATTTCTGAAGTCCAGCGCGCCACAGACCTATCAGGTCATCCGCGTGATGGTGGCGGTCGGATGCGGCGTATTGGGTGTGTTGATCGGACTCGTTCTTCATAGCTCGGCGGCTCAGCCGCTGCTGTTCGGAATCGGCGGCATCGGGATCGGAATTTTCATGCCCGCCTACTACCTGGGACGAAGCGCGCGAACGCGCCAGCAACAAATCTCAAAGCAGCTCTCGGACGTGCTCGATCTGCTGGTGGTATGCGTCGAAGCGGGCATGGGGCTGTTCGAGGCGATTCGAATCGTCGGCACGGAATGCGAACGTCATGGGCAGGAAATCGGCACCGAGTTGAATTTGGTCTCTGCCGATATTTCCTCGGGCGCGTCGCTCGGACAGGCGTTGCGCGGGCTGGCCGAGCGGACTGCGGTTGATGATATCAAGCCGCTCGCCGCAACCTTGGTTCAGAGTGAACAACTTGGAGCGCAGATCGGACCTGCGTTGCGCGCCAGTTCGGACGCATTGCGACAGCATCGCCGGATACGTGCCGAGGAAGCCGCGCAGAAGGCATCGATTAAGATTCTGTTCCCGCTGGTGCTCTTCGTATTGCCCGCGATGATCGCGGTAATCGTCGGACCGGCAATGGTCTCAGTCCTCCGCACGCTCTCCGCTAGTGGCGGAGGATGATTCCGGGCCGACTGATTTCATCGAGCAGAAGGCAATCCAATAACCTCTCCCAAGGGGCCTCGGACCCGGCGCACTTGCGCGTTGGTCCGGGGCCTGTTTGTTTTTGTGCGGGAGTATCGGCGCAGAGCAGGGCGCCCGTTCTTTCAATTAATTCGAGGAAGTATTCCGCGAGGTGAGAGGTACCGGCAGCAATCCCGGCGGCGACTGCAGGTATCCCAAGGCGGGCTCATTTTGGTAGTCCGCTGCGTCGCGTAGCTGGCGGGCATTATCGCCGGCTTCGCAGTCCTGCTGGTTCTTTCCTTGACATGAGGCGGTCACGGCAGCGTCTTGATCAGTCGTGGATGACGCGCACCCGTACAACCCGGCGGCTGCCGCCAGCACCGCGACGCCTAACAGTCGCTTAATCGCGCGATCGATCATGGTTCCCGGATAACTTAGCAGATTATTTCATCGGGTCGATAACGATCTGCAGTTGTCGGCGGACCGCGCGACGATGGAGCGCACCGGTGAGGCGCCGGGATTGGGAGGCACCAAGTTGGACTACAATTCGATTTCAGCTGCGACGGTCGATTCCGAAGAGCGCCTTCTGAATCGTTGGGAAGAGCCTGCACTCTTCGTTGTCGATTGCGTCGTCCAAGTTGACCGCGAGGCCGCTCAACGCTTGTCCGGCGTCACGCGCCTGATCTTCAGTGAGACGATCCGCGCCGGGGCCGACGATTGCGCCGATGAGCGTTCGCAGTCGGTCGTGGAATGCGCGGACCTTGCGCCCGGCTTCTGACGAGAGACGGCCTTGCTGCACCAGCCACGGAAGTAACTGGCTGTCTTGGGCGTCGAGGTGATGGGATAGCGTTGGCTGTATCGTCGCCCAAATCTGGGCAGCATCACGCCTGAGCTCGGGTGACTCCGGGTTGCGCGCGAGGCGCAATCCCGCGAGCGCCGCATCGAGCAGGCGTGATCTTAGCTGGGAGCCTTCGCGATTGAGTTCCTCCGAGAGACAACGGATCCCCGCGTCGATGTGCGTTGGGTTCGCGGCGCTCGATTCTCCCGCGTTGATTCCAGGTTTCTCCGGCGCTGAATGCGCGGATTGTCCTTCGGCTTGCTTCGCCTGCAAAAATGATTGCAGCACGTGTCCGAATCGTTCGGTCGACAGTGGCTTCGAAACGTAGTAGTGGGCGCCTTTGGTGCGCGCCCGTTTCTCGTTGGCATCGCTTTGGCTGTCGGCGACGTAGAGCAAAGGGGGGCCGGAGAAGTGCTTGCGGATCTGCTCGAGCAGCCAGCCGCGATCATTTTCTTCGATCGCCTGATCGTCGAGTATAACGAGTCGCACATTTGGCTGAGCGAACACCTCGCGACCCACGTATTTGTCGGCTGCGTGGCGAACCAGCTTCCAAGGACGCTTGACGATTCCGAGTACGAGCTTCGCCAACGCCTCGTCATCAGAGAGGAGCAGCACAGTGGGAGAGAGGCGAGTTTGCTCCGAAGTCTCCGTTTTCACCTTGTGCGGCATGTTCTCTGCCAGGTGTCGATGAAAAAACACTCTTCAGGCAGTTCTGCTTAGTCATTGCAGCAAATATGCCAAAGATACCGCCCACTTTTGACGATAACTAGGGAACGAAAGGATACAATTTCCCCCGGATGTCTCCTTCGGAACCAGAGCAAACGAGCCACGAAAAGTGCGCCAACCCTCAGCGAGTCTTTTTTCTTGGCGGCTATAGGCAAGACAAAAAGTGAATAAGGCCCAAGGTCCAGACGGTGGACCATGACACTACCATCTTCTGTGATCACATCTGATCACATTCTGTAATCACATCTGATCACATCGCGATCTGCACTCGGCAAAAGAGCCTATAGAAACTTGTTGTCTGGCTTCATAGCGCCGAGGCGGTCGCCGTCAGCGCACTGGGGCTGCGTTCAGCAGTCCGTCGGCCTGGTGGAAACGCTGGTAACTGCTCGACGTTGTCCAGCTACGATCCCGGCTTCTCGAACGCCTCTTCCATCGCCGCGGCTTCGAGCGAGAGGCCGCGCGTTTCGGGAAGGAAGAGTGCGACGATGATTGCGTTGGGTATCGCGAGCAGGCTCAAGTATCCGACCACGATCGACAGACCGCCAAGGCGCGCGGCGAGAACCGCAATCAGGGTCTGCGCGGAGACCGCGGCGGCCGCGCCGACGAGTGCGAACCATCCCATCATCGCGCCTCGGATCGCGGTGGGAAAGAGTTCGGTGGCCAGCGAATTGCCGCCCACCTGCCCCGCGCTCAGGCCAGCGGTGAAACAGCAATACGTGACTCCGATCCATAGCATGCGAAGGTGCAAGTGCGCCGGCGGACCCCAATAGAAGGCGAGCGCGCCGAGACCGGTCATCAGGGCCGCAACGAAGATGGTGGGGATGCGGCCGTAACGCTCGCAGCTTCGCGCGGCGAGTGGAAAGCCGAGCATCCCGACGCCGCCTCCGAGCAGCATCAGGACGCTGGCGGCGCCCGGCGCCAATCCCACGACCGAGACGAGGTGGAAGTACGCCCAACTGCTGCCCGCGATCCCCGCGATGTTGGCCAGCAACGCGCAGACCAGAACCGTGATCGCGCGGCGTCGATAGAGCTGTCCGAACGCGTCGTAAAAGCTGCTGGCCGAAGTCGTACCGCTCGCGACGGCGCGTTGCCAGCGGCCGCTCTCCGGGATGACGCGGGCGGCCCTCCACAGCGCGGCGACTCCTATCGCCGACGCAAGCACCAGCACCCATCGCCACGAGTGACGACTCGCCACCAGCGGCATCACGATCAGGCACAGCCCGCTACCGAGACCCATCCCCAGCCCGCCCAGGCTTTGCCCCCACGCGCGCTCCGCGATGGCGAGTTCCTCGGCCAGGATCACGATACAGCCGGCGACCGTCGCGCCGATGAAGGCGTAGAGCGCGATCTCGCACCCCGCGAACGCCGCGATGTTGGTCGAAAAGGCGGCGGCGAGCGCGCTAACCGAAGTGCCAGCCATGCATACGAGCACCATCCGGCGGCGCCCCAGCCGATCGATCATCCGCGAGAGTCCCAGCGCACCAATCGCCGAGAGCGAAATCCATGCGAACAGGCCCGCGATTCCCGACTCGCCAAGGTGAAAGCTCTTCGCGATCCACGGTGAGCCGATGCCGTTGATCGACATCGTGAAGCCTTCGAAGGCGAGCACGCGCGCGATCGAGTGGGCCAGCCGGCGATTTTTCAGCGCAGCCTCCCCGTCACCGAGGCCGCGCGAAGCTCCAGCAACGTCGGCGGCCGAACTCGCGTCATGCTGGTTGCTCATTTTTCTTCCGTCAGGCGTCTGCGAGTGCCGGCCGAAGATAGCTGCCGCTGTCGCGGGCGGTCGAGGCTAAGCGCCGCGCCGGCGGTAATTCGTAATTCGTTTTTCGTTTTTCGTTGGTGCGCTGCGATGCTAATTGCCGCGGCGCGCGATGAGGGCGACGAAGTCTCCCTCGGTCAGGATGCCGACCAGGCGCCCATTTTCGACAACCGGAAGACAGCCGATCTTGCGCTCGGTCAAAAGTCGTGCGGCCTCGACCAGAGAGGCATCCGGGCTGGTGGTGACTACATTGGTCGCCATCACTTCTTTGACAGAGAGAGTGTCCAGGATCTTGCGCTGAGCGTGCTTGCCATAGCCAAGCGCCTGCGCGAGCGCGTCGCGAAAGAGATCACGCTGGCTCACGATGCCGACGAGGAGCTGACCGTCATCATCGACAACAGGCAAATGGCGAATCCGTCCCAAGCGCATGATGTCGTCAGCCAGGGTGAGTTTGTCGTTGCGTTTAAGAGTGGTGGGGTCCGCTGACATCACATCGCGAACTTTCAGATCTTTCATGCTAAGTTCTCCAGAGTCAGAGCTTCACAGGGCAATCCAAAAGGAATGTAGCGGCTTCCGTGCCATGGGGCAAAACCGTTTTGCGCCCACTTCGCGACATCGAATGCGGCTTTAGGTGACGACGAGGCGCAACATCGTGTATCCGATCGCGCCACGCCATTCGATACATGGCTTACTTCGGCTGGATTTGCGAGTCGATTACTGGTCCGCGAATTGCTTCGTCCTTCTGTGGACGACAATTCAGCAGCTCGGAGATTCTGTATGAAATCCAAGACCGGCGGAAAAACCAGGAAATCACGGCAAAACGAGGCCGATGCACGACTAAAGGATCTGAGCAAACTCCTTGCGCGGGCGCGCGAGGAAGCGCTCGCTCGAGTACGGGTGCTTCGCAAAGAGGAGCAAGACGACGCGGTGGAACTGCCCGCCGACGACTTGGACGTGGCCCGTTCGCTGGCAGACATCGAGACCGACGCCGGTCTAATCGAGCGATACGAATTTCAACTGAAGGCCATAGACGCGGCGCTTAGCAGGCTCGAACGCGGTCGTTATGGAATCTGCGAGAAATGCAAGGAAGAGATCCCGATTGAGCGGCTGAAAGCCGTGCCGTTCGCCGCGTATTGCATCGATTGTCAGAAGACGCGCAACGAGGGCAGACGCCCCGGCGAGGGAGACGTCGACGAGCCATCGCGTCATGTCTGGACGCCGCCCGAAGAACTGAAGGAGTCGGTGGACGAGTAACACAGTCTGACGGATTAGCGCGAAACAGAGGAGGCAGCGATGACTCAGCTATTTCGGAAGGTCCTGTGTCCGATTGATTTTTCGGAGCACTCGTTGACGGCTCTCGAGGTCGCGCTAAAAGTGGTGCAGCAGAACGACGCCGCGCTGTACTTGCTGAATGTCGCGCCGATGCCAGCCGGCGCGGCCGGCTTCCAGCCGGTGCCAATGGATCCTTACCCAATTGTTGAGAAGGACAGACGCGAGCAGCTGGAAAAGCTCGCGCAGGAACGGATTCCCGCCACGGTGCGCTGCAAAACGATCGTCACAACCGGCGATCCGGCCGAGCAAGTGCTCGAAACCGCGCGCGATCTCGATGCCGACTTGATCGTGATGGGCACGCACGGCCGCAAGGGATTGGGTCACCTGGTGCTCGGCAGCGTCGCCGAGCGGGTGGTGCGAGAATCGCCGATACCGGTTCTGACAGCGCATTCGACCGCGCGCGTTCGAAAGGCCGCTTGAGACAGGTGATGGCGGGGTGGCTGGCCGCCCTGGGGCGGTCAGCTTCGCAGCCCGCTGGACTCATTCCTCGCTGGTCGTCGCTGCGAGCGCATCGCTGGTCGTGATAATTCCGACCAGGCGGCCGTCCTCGACGACAGGTAATCCATCGATTTTTCGCTCGCGCATGATACGCGCGGCTTCGCGAATGGGCGTCTGTGGTCCTACGGTCACAAGCGCCTGGGTAATCGCTCGTTTGGCGGGCGTGTCGTCGAAATGTCCCACAAACGAGCGGATATCGCCTTCGGTAAGCATCGCAACGACGCGACCGTCCTGAAGGAGCGGGATGTTCCGGAACCCGCCCTCGAGCATCTTTGCATGAATCGTCGAGAGCTTCTCGTCGAGTTGCGCGGTGACCGGATTAGTTGTCATCCAGGCGCCGACAAGATCTTTCTGCGGTGCGTTTTGACGGACAGTCAGTACAGGACATCGAGCTTCGCGCAGTACGAGTTCGGCTACGCTGCCGAGGAAGAAGCGCGACACGCCGCGGCGACCATGCGTGGACATGACAAGCAGATCCGCACCGATCCCGCGCTCTGCCTTGAGAATCGATGCGGCAGGTTCGCCCATATTAACCATGATCTCGTATTTGATTCCCGCCAGATGCTTGCGCGCGAGTTCGAGAAGGTTACTGCGCGCCGTGTCCTCCTGTGCCTTGTAGAGATCTGCGTACACGGGCATCGAAGTAGGCGCTATGAGCAACAGCACAGTGTGCAGGACATAAACGGTGGCGTCGAAATGTCGCGCGATTTCCGCCGCGGTCTCGAGCGCCGCGATCGAGTTTTCGTCGAAATCCACCGGGCACAGAATTTTGCGATACGGCAAAGACATGGGAGAACTCCTTTACCCGGAATTTTCCGTTTTTTTTGAAACCCGATTCAGCCTCACACCAAGACCACGCGGTTTGCAAACGCAAAGTTTGAGCTTTACGTTGGCGCCGTTACCGAGTTCCTCTTGTGTGTCACGGCCTTTACTCTTCCCAGTGAGACGCGAGACCGCACGATCTCGAAACCGGCGTCGAGGAGCATTCGGTCCAATTCGTCGCGCGTGAGAATTTCCATCCCGTGGTGTCCGCCCGGCGGCTCGCCGGGACGCCGGGCCGGATCGATCAGCGCGAACGTCCCGGTTGACTTAAGCACGCGCGCGATCTCGCGCAGCGCTTCAGAATAGCCGCGAAAGTGATGGAGCCCGTACAAGCAAAGCACCAAGTCGAAGGAACCGTCGCGCAACGGCATGTGCTTGGCGTCGGCGCGACAGAGCCCGGCGCTCTCGGCCGCTCCATGCTTGCGCAAGTATTCACGCGTGCGCGGCAGAATCGTTCCATCATAATCGAGCGCCACGATCCGCACAGACGGATCGAGTCGGACAAGGCCCGCGGTCGCCCATCCGAGGCCCGTTGCGATATCGAGGCATTTCGCCCCACGCGGGATGCTTACTCCACGGAGCAGGCTCGGAAGCTCCACCGCCATTCCCAACCACGCGCGCGGCCGGCTGTACACCAAGCGGCGGGAAAGTCCGCGCATCAGAACGCCGTGATTATGTTCCTGCTCCATTTTTTTTCGCTCGCCGATCCATGCCCTGGAAAACGGAAATCCGGGTTTACCCGGCGGCCTTGGGATGGATCGTCAAGACCGGAACCGGCGATTCGCGAACGACGTGCTCCGCGATGCTGCCGAGAAAGAAGTGCTTCAGGCCAGTGCGGCCGTGCGTGCCCATCACGATTAGGTCGATGTTCCGGGCGGCGGTGAGATTGAGAATCTCCGGCGCCGCGTTCCCGCTTGCGACGAAAATCTCATGTGAAACTCCCGCCAGTTTTTCCCGCGCAATTGCTTCCAACCGGCGGATGCATTCTGCCTCAAATTCAGGGTCAGGGTTCAGCGCGACGGGCGGCAGTGCGGTGGCGGCAGCGGGCGGCGCGCCGATCACGGTCAGAAGGTAAACTGTAGCGGAGTTCTGCTTCGCCAGCCGGCAGGCGAGTCCGAGCGCGTCCATCGAGTCACGCTCGAAGTCAATCGGGCACAGTATTCTCGAAAAAACCGCAGCCATCTTTCTTAATCTGCCGTCAGCGCGTTGCCATAGTCAGAGCATACTCCGCTACAGGCTCGGGATCAGGCGCCCTTCTTTGGGCTACCCGGCTTCTTTTCTTCGATCTGAATCTTGATGGCCTTGGCAGCAGACTCTTTGGGCATAGGAGCAATAAGTTCGAGAACACCGTCACGATGCACAGCGTTCAAGTTCTCCGCCTTGATTCCCTCGGGCAGACTGATCGATCGCTCGAATGAGCCGTAGCGGATTTCACGACGGAACAAGGACGGCTTGTCCGATTCGCGCTTCTCCTCTCGCGTCCCCGTGACCGTCAGGACGCCGTTTACGACCTGCACGTTGATGTTCTTGGGATCGACACCCGGCAGATCGACGCGCACTACGAACTTGTCCCCGTCGATGGACGATTCAATTGCGGGGCGGTTCGACGCCGTCGGCCAAGGCTTAAGCTCGCCAACGCCGAATCGTTCGAGCAGATCGTCGAACTCGTGACGCAGCCGCTCAAGGTCAGTTGACGGACTCCATTTCTCGAGAAAACCCATTGTTGTTCCTCCCGGCACATTTGTTTTGATCTTTTGTTTCCAGGAGAGACAGCATCCGCCGTGCCAGACAGCGCGAGAGTGACTGATTGTGAAATCAATTGTCGGACGGCGCATCTGTGATGAAAGGAGCCAGCGAACGTCAGGCAAGTGGCTCCGAAGGGAGCACGATAAAACGGAGGGTGGATGTAGATAGATAAAAACCGTGTGGGTAGGGGCTTCGGGTTCGCGGCCGACGGTGAAAAGGCGGCATCGCGATTGCTTTGTTCAATGGCAAACGGTTCAAGGGAGCGACACCGATGCAGGATTTCTCGATCGAGCGGCAGCGGATGGTAACCACTCAGATCGCATCGCGCGGTATCAAGGATGCGGCGGTGCTGCATGCGATGGGCGCGGTTGCTCGCGAACCATTTCTTCCAATTCGGCTCGCCGAGTTTGCGTACCAAGACACTCCATTGCCGATCGAGGCGGGTCAGACGATATCGCAGCCTTACATAGTTGCGCTGATGATCGAATGCGTGGAGGCAAAGGCGCACGAAAAGGCGCTCGAAATCGGCACTGGGTCGGGCTACGCCGCAGCCGTTCTTTCGCGGATCGTGGACAGCGTCTACACGGTAGAGCGTCATGAGGAACTCGCGACGATTGCGCGGCGGCGCTTGTCGGAACTGCACTACGACAACATCCATGTTCTCACCGGGGACGGCACCCTGGGATGGCCGGAACATGCACCCTACGATGTCATCATCGTAACGGCGGGAGGTCCTCAGATTCCAAAACCGCTGCTCGAGCAACTGCGAGTTGGTGGGCGGCTGGTAATTCCGGTCGGGTCGTCGTCTTCTCGTGCCCAACAACTGATACGAGTCACGCGGGTCACGGAGGACCAGTACGAGGAAGAAAACCTTGGTGACGTGCAGTTCGTTCCCTTGATTGGCGCGGAAGGATGGGCAGACGCATCGGGCCGGACTCCGGCGCGCGCCAGCCGTGGGCAGTCGGTGGCGAAACTCATACGCGAGGTTGCCGAGCCGATAGGGGACATCGGCGAAGTCGATCTCTCGCCACTCCTGGCGCGGATTGGCGATGCACGCGTTGTGCTTCTCGGAGAAGCGACGCACGGCACTTCGGAGTTCTACCAGATGCGCGCGCGGATCACTCGCGAGCTTATTTTACGGCGCGGATTCAGAATGGTGGCGGTCGAAGCCGATTGGCCCGACGCCGCGCGAATCAACCAATACGTGCATCACGCGCCCGTGCGACAGCAGCAATGGAGCGCATTCACGCGCTTCCCGACCTGGATGTGGCGTAATCGCGAGACTTTGGAATTGGTCGAATGGTTGCGCGCCTACAATGCGGAGGTTCGCGATCCGGAGCTGCGCGCGGGCTTCTATGGACTCGATCTGTACAGTCTGTTCACTTCGATTCACGCGGTCATCGAATACCTCAGCGGCGTCGATCCGGCGATGGCGGCGGTAGCCAGACAGCGTTACGGCTGCCTGACGCCGTGGGAGAACGATCCCGCGGTGTACGGGCGCGTCGCACTGGGCGATCCGTATCGCATTTGCGAACAGCCGATAGTCGAGATGCTGGGCGATCTGCTGAAGCGTCGAATCGAGTATTCAGAGCGCGACGGCGATAGATTCTTCGACGCGATCCAGAATGCGCGCCTGATTGCCGCCGCGGAACAATACTACCGCGTCATGTACTACGGCACCGTCGAATCGTGGAACCTGCGCGACCAGCATATGTTCGACACGCTCGAGCGGCTGCTCGAATTTCAGGGCATCGGCGGCAAAGCAATTGTATGGGCGCACAACTCTCATGTGGGCGATGCGTCTGCTACGGAGATGGGTACGCGCGGAGAACATAATGTGGGGCAGCTATCCCGAAATCGATTCGGCGGCGCAGCGTATCTGGTCGGATTCGGAACCGATCGCGGGACCGTCGCGGCGGCATCGGATTGGGACGGCCCGATGGAGATAAAGAAGGTGCGGCCTGCGCACGAACGAAGTTACGAACGGCTGTTTCACGAATCAGGCGTCGCGGCATGCGCGGTTCATCTGCGCACGCCACGGCGCCAGGCGGTACGCGATGAACTCGCGCCGGCGCGTCTTGAACGAGCTATCGGGGTTATCTATCGGCCGCAATCGGAATTGGAGAGTCACTATTTCCAGGCGTCGCTGCCGCGGCAATTCGACGAGTACATCTGGTTCGATGAAACCAAAGCCGTGTCACCGCTATCCGCAGTCGCGATGCGCGGAGTGCCGGAAACGTTCCCATTTGGAGTGTGACAAGTGCCGCGCGCCGCCCGCGAATTATCGCGGACGGCGCGGCTCGGTATGAGTCTGGAAATCGCCGGCGAGGGCTCAGGTTACCGGTTACAGGAAAGCCTGTCCCCTACAGCCAAGCGATTGTCTGCCGTTCTATTTCTTCTTCTAGCAGGCTGTTGAAAAAGTAATTTTCAACGCCCGCTCCCTCTCTCTTGTCTTCCCCAAAGGGGGAGATGTTGTAGGTAAGAAGACAGTTTTCACGCAGGGTGTTGAAGAGCTTGAAATCGAAAGCCACGATTGGTCCCAATTTTTCAACACCCTGCTAGCGGCTACTTTCCGGTTCCCGACAGCGGGATCTGCTGCGGCGGCCCCGCCTCGTTGTCGTTGATGGTCAAATCTCCGTATTGCTTCGTGGTATTGGGCGGAGTGAACGTCACCGAAACTTTACAGCTCTTTCCCGGCGCCAACGTCTTGATGCATTGGCTCTTGACCGCGAATGGCGCGGCGGTCGTCTCACCGGTGATCGATATGTGGATCCTGGATCTCTTTGAGCTGCTGTTCGTGATCGTGACCGACTCGGCTTGGCTGCGCTTGCCGACCTTGGTCTTTTTACCAAACTTCAAGGATTTGGGTTTAAACCTCAGCTTGTCGGGTTCAGGTGTCGGCGTCGCTGTTGGCGTGGGGGTTGCAGTCGCAGTCGCAGTCGCGGTCGCGGTCCGTGTGGGCGTTGCCGTTGCGGTCGCAGTCTTGGTCGGCGTCGGCGTTGCCGATCCGGTCGTAGTCGCCGTTGGAGTTGCCGATCCGGTCGTAGTCGCCGTTGGAGTCGCGGTCGGCGTTGCGGTTGCTGTCGCCGTGGCGGTGCGAGTCGCGGTTGGAGTTGCGGTCGCAGTCGGAGTTGGAGAAGGCGATCCCAGCGGCTGGTTGTACTTCAGCACCCGGTTGTTGGCCTCATCGGCCACGTAGAGGTTGCCCGACCCGTCCACCGCGACTGCAAATGGTTCGCATAGGGTGGTGGCGGTGACACCGATGCCGCCGTAATTGCAACCTTCCGTCGTGAAGCTGCCGCCCTGGCCAAAGACCGTGTCGGCGGTGGTGTTGGTCAACGGAGTGTTGTACTCCAGCACCCGATCATTCAAATAATCCACCACGTAGAGGTGGCCCGACCCGTCCACGGCGACTCCAACTGGATCGCACAGGCTGCCGTCGCTGGGCGTAGCGTTATTGCAACCCTTTGAGGTGAAGCTGCCGCCCTGGCCAAAGACCGTATCGGCGGTGGTGTTGGTCAGCGGAGTGTTGTACTCCAGCACCCGGTTGTTGGCAAAATCCGCCACCCAGAGGTTATTCGACCCGTCCACCGCGACTCCGAATGGTTCGCAGAGGTCGATGTCGGTGGGGTTGCCTGCGCCGGTGTCGTAATTGCAATTACTCGAGGTGCTGTTGGCCTGGCCAAAGACCGTATCGGCGGTGGTGTTGGTCAGCGGAGTGTTGTACTCCAGCACCCGGTTGTTTTCGGAGTCCGCCACGTAGAGGTGGCCCAACCCATCCAGCGCGACTCCAGTTGGAGAGCACAGGCTGGCAGCAGTGACGCTGCCGGCCATATTGCAGAACTCCGTCGTGAAGTCGCTGCCCTGGCCAAAGACCAGGTTGGCGTTCTGCCCCTCGGTTAGGCCGCTGTCGAAGGGCGAATTGAATTCCAGCACCCGGTGGTGGCTCTCATCGGCCACGTAGAGGTTGCCCGACCCGTCCACCGCGGCCCCAACTGGAGAGCACAGGCTGCTGGCAGTTGCCGCAGTGCAAGTATGGGATGTGAAATCGGGCTGCCCGATCACCAAGTCCGCCGGCTCGCCGCTCGTCAAGGACGCCGCATCTTTCCAGCCAAGCACCCGGCTGTTTCCGGTATCCACCACGTAAACTCGATTTGTGGTACTGCTGGTGTCGATCGCCACCCCCTGAGGTACGTACAGTCCCCCAGCGCCCCCGTGGCCGGCTGTGCTGCTCGTGGAATTGGGCTGTCCAAGGACGACGTCGGCGGTAGTGCCGGTTGCGAGCACAATCGCCGCATACAGCGCGACGGACAGCAGCACGGCCGCAATCCCGAGCCTTCGCCGATACGATCCCGAGACGCGCGCAATCCGGAAATTCATCGCTGTTCCTCCCCCTGATCGGAGTTTCCAGAGCGACCCAATTACCGAGCCGAGTGATTCTCAGAGCTGCTCTCCCGAAGCACAATACGCCCTAACCCGGCGTAGGAAAACAGTGCGTGACACCTTCCCACTCCCGGACACGTTCCCATTTGGAGTGTGACAAATGCCGCGCGCCGCCCGCGAATTGTCGCGGACGGCGCGGCTCGGTATGAGTCTGGAAATCGCCGGCGGGGGCGCAGGTTACCGGTTACAGGAAAGCCTGTCCCCTACAGCCGAGCGTTTGTCTGCCGTTCTATTTCTTCTTCTTCGGCTCCTTTCCGGTTCCCGACAGCGGGATCTGCTGCGGTGGTCCCGCCTCATCGTCGTTGATGGTCAACTCTCCGTATTGCTTCGTGGTATTGGGCGGAGTGAAGGTCACCGAAACTTTACAGCTCTTTCCCGGCGCCAACGTCTTGATGCATTCGCTCTTGACCGCGAATGGCGCGACGGTCGTCTCACCGGTGATCGATATGTGGATCCTGGATTTCTTTGAGCTGCCGTTCGTGATCGTCACCGACTCGGCTTTGCTGACCTTATTGACGGTCCTTTTCCCAAACTTCAAGGATTTGGGTTTAAACCTCAGCTTGTCGGGTTCAGGCGCCGGCGTCGCAGTCGCAGTCGGCGTCGGTGTGACGCCGGTCGCAGTCGGCGTCGGCGTCGCGGTAGCTGTCGCGGTCGCGGTCCGCGTGGCCGTTGCCGTTGCCGTTGCCGTTGCAGTCTTGGTCGGTGTCGGCGTGCCGCCGGTCGAGGTCGCAGTCGCCGTCGGTGTGCCGCCGGTCGCAGTCGCCGTCGGAGTTGCAGTCTTGGTTGGAGTTGCCGATCCGGTTGCTGTCGCGGTCGGCGTCGCAGCCACGGTCGGAGTCGCGGTCCCAGTCGGCGTCGTAGTCGCGGTCGGCGTCGCAGTCTTGGTCGGAGTCGCCGTCGGAGTTGCCGATCCGGTCGAGGTCGCAGTCGGCGTCGGTGTCGGTGTGCTGCCGCCAGGCACCGGCTGGACGGCGATGAACTGAACCTGACCCAGTTGTGTCAGTGGACCGCTGATGGTGGTGGTGGGCGACCCGCTGTACGTGCCGGCGCTCCATCCGGAGCCTCCCAGCGGCGGATAGGAAAACACGCTCGCGGCGAACAAGTCCGCCACATAGATGTTGCCGCTGGTGGAATCCAGCGCGATGCCGTATGGCCCGCTCAGGCCGGTGGTGCCCCCGCTGATGGTGTCGCTGGGGGGCGTGGTAATGGTGCAAGGAGTCGCAGAAGTGCAAGTCGGGCTTAACGGCGGATAGACAAACACGCTGCCGTCGCCGGCATCCGCCACATAGATATTGCCGATGGAATCCAGCGCGATGCCGGCTGGGAGGCACAGGCCGGTGCTGGTCCCGCTGATGGTCTCGATGGGGGGGGTGTCACCGTTGGTCCCATCCGCATAGACATATACGCTCGCGGGTGAGGTAGTATCGCAATTTCCGTCACCCTGGTCCGTCACATAGATGTTGTGGCTGGAATCCAGCGCGATGCCTTGTGGGAGCGTCAGGAGGGTGCTGGCCCCGGTGATGGTGTCGCTGGGGGGGGCGTCGCCGGTGCTCCCGGACGTATAGACAAACACGCTGGGGGGAACGTCGCCGCCAAAGACGATGCTGCCGTCGTCCGCCACCAAGATTTTGCCGCCGGGATGCACCGCGATGCCTACCGGTAGGATCAGGCCGGTGTCGGGCCCGGTAATGATATTGGTGGGGACAGCATTGGCGTTGCTCCCGGCCGCATAGACAAACACGCTGCCGGCGTAGTTGTTCGCAGGGCCGCCCTCATCCGCCACATAGATGTTGCCGCTGGAATCCAGCGCGATGCCTTGTGGATATCCCAGGCTGGTGGTCATGGTCGTGCTGATGCTGGCGGAGCTGGGCGACCCACTGTACGTGCCGCCGCTCCATCCCGAGCCTCCCAGCGCCGCATAGACAAACACGCTCGAGGTGTCCGCCACATAGATGTTGCGGCTGGAATCCAGCGCGATGCCGATTGGGTAGCTCAGGAGGGTGCTGGCCCCGTAGATGGTGTCGATGGGGTCCGCGCTGTACGTGCCGCCGCTCCATCCGGAGCCTCCCAGCGCCGGATAGACAAACACGCTGGAGGCGATGTCATCCGCCACATAGATGTTGCCGCTGGAATCCAGCGCGAGGCCTTCTGGCCAGTACAAGTCGGTGTTGCTCCCGGTGATGGTGTCGATGGGGGCCGCGCTGTACGTGCCGCCGCTCCATCCGGAGCCTCCCAGCGCCGGATAGACAAACACGCTCGCGGGCATGCCGCCGCAGCCGCCGCAGGCGTCGCCCTGATCCGCCACATAGATGTTGTGGCTGGAATCCAGCGCGAGGCCTTCTGGCGAGTACAAGTCGGTGGCGGGCCCGCTGATGCTGTCGATGGGGGCCACGCTGTACTTGCCGCCGCTCCATCCGGAGCCTCCCAGCGCCGGATAGACAAACACGCTGGAGGCACCCCAGTCCGCCACATAGATGTTGTCGCTGGTGGGATCCACCGCGATGCCTTCTGGGGAGCTCAGGCCGGTGGTGACCCCGGTGATGGTGTCGATTGGGGCCTCGTTGAGCAGCCCGGTGCTTTTTCCCGGCGCCGAATAGACAAACACGCTGCCGACGCCGCTGTCCGTCACATAGATGTTGCCGCTGGCATCCAGCGCGATGCCATTTGGGGTCTCTAGGCCGGTGTTGCTCCCGCCGATGGTGGCGATGGGAGCGGCGTCGCCCTTGCTCCCCTTGGCGTAAATGGTGATGCTGGCGGTGCCCCAGTTGGTGACGTAAATGTTTCCATTCGCGTCAAACGCCACAAATTGCGGCTCGGAAAGGCCGGTAGGGACGGGGGGCAGCGGGGACACGTCGCCGTTGCTCGCGGCGGAATATGCCGTGACGGCGTAGGAGTCAACGTCCGAAACCAGCAGGGTCGGGGTGGGGACGCCGCTATAGGCGCGGCCTGAAGAACGATGAAGGCCGACGATCGCCAACGCGACCGCACAAAAGATCGCGATCACGCCGATGCGTACTTTTCCTGCGTATCTGTTCATTGCTCCTCCCCTTTTCCTGACGAGTAAAACAGTGGTACGACCCAGGCTAATACTTCCGGCGCCTGAAATTAATCCTCATTTAGTACCGCATTGATAGCGTTGGCGCAAACTGAATATATGCCTTTGACAACTGAAATCGCCTTGTCGATTCGCGCGACGAGGCAATTGAAGGAGGCTTTTTTGGGGAGAACCGGCTGAAACTCGCGACGCGCGGAGTCCCGGAAACGTTCCCATTTGGAGTGTGACATGTAATCCTTGGCGGGATTTCCCGGCTCATCGCTCGTTCACAAGGATCGCCGCGCACCGCATCAGGATGACTCCAACTCGCAGATTCGCGCTCGCAGTCTCGCTGGTCGCGGCGATGACCGTAATCGGTGCAGCCGGTTACAGGCTGATCGAGCACCTGTCGATTCTCGACTCCTTCTACATGTCCGTCATTACCATCTCGACGGTGGGGTTCGGCGAGGTAAAGCCGCTCAGCCCGGCCGGTCGTCTTTTTACCATTGGGCTGATAGTGACAGGAGTCGGCAGCGCGATTTACCTGTTTTCGGTGATTGGGGAACTTGTGGTCGAGGGGCGGCTTAAAGAGTTTCTCGGGAAGAGCGCAATGAATCGCAGAATTCACGGTCTCCAGGGCCATGTCATCGTATGCGGCTTCGGGCGTTTCGGCCGCGCGGTCGTCGAAGAGCTAAGCCGCAAGTCGGTACCAATGGTGGTGATCGAGGCGGACGCCGCGCGGCAAGCAGAGCTGGAGATTGCCGAGGTGCTGCACGTTGTGGGATCGGCGCTGGAAGATTCGGTGCTCGAGGAAGCCGGGATCGGTTCGGCCCGCGCGATAATCGTCGCAACCGGATCGGATGCGGACAACGTGTACATCACGCTTTCGGCGCGCGAGAAAAATCCGAAGATTCTCATCTACGC
>Ga0181536_10002871_pt1 | contig 19100 bp, 24 predicted proteins | sample PEATcosm2014_Bin_41_FD_121105 | JGI IMG/M metagenome (GOLD analysis project Ga0181536, IMG submission 121105) | Peatland microbial communities from MTU Mesocosm Facility, Houghton, MI, USA - PEATcosm2014_Bin17_60_metaG | ecosystem: Environmental > Terrestrial > Soil > Wetlands > Peat | place...
ATTTCTTTAAAGAATCGAATCTCACGGCGCTACGGGAACTCGCTCTGCGTCAAACCGCACACGAACTCGAATTGCGGGAGATCGCCAGTGCATCAGAAGAGCGGCGACCACAGCAAGAGCCCTGTGGTGCTCCGCCTTCATCGCCAAAAGCAACCATTGATCGGATCTTGATTTATGTCTGTGCCGATGCTTCAACAGCTATGCTTATCAGGCGCGGCCGCAGAATGGCCGACTATCTCGGTGCTGATTGCTTCGCGGTTTCTGTAATACCGCTTCGGGACCACAGTAGGTTGCCAAAGCAAGATCGAGATGCTGTCGCAAAACACTTGAACTTTGCGAGAAATCTCCATGTCGAAACACGAATCTTGGAAGGCGATGATGCTGCGGAAACAATCGTAGACTTTGCGCGCCGTAATCAAATTACGCAGATCCTCCTGAGCCGCCGCAACCATAGCTCGTGGAGTCGCCTGTTCGGGACTGACCTTATCCTGCGGATCGTTAAAGAAGCCAAGGATATTCGGGTGATCATAGTTTCCGAACGAAGGCGATCCAACTATACACCCGCGCATAAATAACGGGACGTACGCTTTCTGCTGTGCCTGGGGGAGGCCGTTTCGCGGATCCGGCTGCGCTCTCCCGCTGCTGGCGCGTGGAGGGAACCATCGTGGCCTTACCGCACACCTGATCGCCGCCCGCGATTTTTGAGTAGCTCTGCCACGGACTCCTAGGCTATCTCGGAAACACACTATCAATCTTCCGGATGATTCGCTCCGCCCACTGGAAAGCAGCGGCGACGAGCGACTCCGTCCTTGGGCTGGAGCGGCTGTCAAACAGATCTTCCGTGGTTTTCAGGTGTCGCGCCACGAGGATTCCCGCCAGAATCGCCAGCGCCCGTTTGCGTATCTGACGGCGGCGCCAGCCGCTCATGAAACTGAGCCCATCCATTACAATCCCATGCCGAGGTGTAATTCATGGCAAATCTAACGGGACTGGCGTCCTTTGTATCGGTGTTGAAGGCAACGAGATCGAATCTGGTGAAGGAGCTTCGGCATGTTGATGCGGCTCTTTCCGTTCTTGGCAAGTTGAACAGGGGTCGTTCCCACACGAAGCCGGGGCACACTGTGTCAGCATCGGCTCGCGAGCGGATGAGCCTCGCGCAGAAAGCGCGATGGGCAAAGAGAGCCGCGAATAACCAAGCGGGTAGGATGAAACCCAAGCGCACGATGTCTGCAACAGCCCGTAGGAAGATCGCGGCGGCACAAAGGGCACGCTGGGCGAAGTTGAAGGCTGCGAAGAAGAAATAGGCGGCTTAGCATCGTGGGCAGGCGTTCGCGGGAATGTACGTAACCACGCTTTACGATTTCCTCAAGGCCCTGCCCGAAGAACTAAAAATCACCGCCAACTTCCTGGAAGCAACCGTCGAGATCACCCAGTTGGAGGACGTGAAGAAAGCAGCCGCTGGCGAGTTGCCTGCAGGTTTCGGGCTCAGGTCACAGCTCCGAAAACAGCATCGCGATATCAAACGCCACTGACTCCTCGCTACCACGGTGGCTGCTCTCCCCCCTGCTCTCGTAGCTGTCATCCCAGTCCGGGTCCGAGGGTCCGTCTTCATAAGCCGATTCCTCAGCCTTTTGTTCAAGAGCAGAAGAGCGGTGCGTGAGGCGACCTGCCAGCCGTTTGGCCTCCAACACACGACTCTCAGAAAGATCTCCCAAGAGCTTCACGGCTGAGGCAATGGAGTCTGCGCGGCCCGCAAGGTTCCTAAGCTCCTCGGGGTTGGTTGTGCCAGGATAGTCATCAATCTCCTGATTCCGCCCTGAAGAAAACTTCGGCTATCTCGGCCTCATACCGGTCCGGAAACCCTTTTTCTCGAAGGAATTCTGGAGCACACTGCATGACTGCGTGCGCGAATGCAGTCAAATTGACAAAAGCTTCGTCGTCTAGAGACCTATTGGCGCCGACTACCCGAAGGCTCTCCCGGAAAAGTTCGTCGAGGGATCCCCAAGTTGGTCGCAAATCCGGGAGCGCCGGTATTGGTTGGGCATAACTCCTAGCCTGAGCAAATGCCTTGAGATCGAAGGCACTAACGAGGGTCGATTCTCGATCCCACTTCTCCCGAACCGCCCCGCAGACGAGCGCAAGTAGCGACTGCCATCGATATTCTGGCCCACCTGACGCCTCCTCAGAGGCAGCGTTTGCAAGTGTCTCCAGCACTTCCCGATCGCCCACGTCGCTAGCTATTAGCGCCAGGCATCTTTCCTGGAGGACATCCCAGCTCTCAGCTGACCTAATCAGGGGCATCCTGCGATTGCCATGCTGCCCACCTGTGTTGGAAACCGCCAGTTTCACACCTTCAAGGGACGCTCGCCGCAAGAATGTGTTCCTAAGCCATGACTCCTGAATCAATTCCTCAATCACCAGATCGCGGTAACTTGGGTGAATCCAGTCCACCATCGGGTCGCCCCAGGGGCTTTGGCTTTGCCTCACCTTTACGAATGCCTCCGTCAGGTGATCCATTACATCCGTGAAGGGCTCATGATCCTCGTCCGGACAATACGCCTCGTACAGGTCCCGAAGCCTTCCGATGTTTCCACCGACTGTAAGGGGGCTCTGGGGTGCTTCCAGCAGTGAGACGAGAAACCATTTGTAGGCGGGCGGGAGTTTCTGGAACGTGACGCGCATCTGCTTCGTCGGATTGCGGAGCGCTTCCTTCACTGCCAGCTTCACCTGTACACTCTTGATGCTGTCCGACCGGATTTCGGAAACGATCAGGGGAAGGCTTTCGTGGACGAATCTTCTTATTCTTTCGGGTGTGAACTCCTTATCTTCGATGATCTCCTCGGCGTACTTTCGAATGAGCGCTTTGGCGCCTTTCTCAAGCCCCGCGAATCTCGCATGACGAAACAAGATCAAGGCCCTCTCTTCTACCGAAAGTTGGGTGACGTCGACAAGCACCGCCCCTGGGTCGGGAAAAGATCGCGCCTTGCCTTGCGCGTCCATCTTTTTACAAGCCCTCTCTAAGATGTGTTTGCGGCTCGTCCAGATGAGCCAATGACGACGGTCGAGACGATGGAGAACATAATCGAGATCCGCCTCCCATTTCGACGTCCGAGTGGGGTCATACTCCGTGCGTCCAAACGCGTCGTCCGCGATAAACACCTGGGGGTGGGTTCCCTTAATCATATGGAAAAATGCATCCGGGGTTTGGCACACAACCGTCTCCCATCCCTGCGCGGCCTGCGTAAGGCCGACCATCCAAGCGATTGCGGATTTTCCGACCTCCGGCGGACCCTCGAGCACTGCAAAATGATTTTTGCGGAGAACTTTCCAAGCGCGTTCATATGACGACGTCGGGGCAAACACTGGCACTAACTCAGCCGCAATCTGCAAAGCAGTCTCGCTCCGCTCTCTCGACTCTTTGGTCAGAGCGAAACTTATCAGCTCATCCAGGTCACGGATGCTGAGAAGTTGCGGAAAAGCGCGTGCAATACCTGAGTGCCGATCAAGAATATCGCAAATGTCATCACCGCCCCAGACGAGAATCGCGGACGAAATCATTGCGCCCTGAAACACGGACCGTATCTTTTCCCTGTGGCCAGCACTGACCAGCGAGTTAGTGATAAAGGTAAAGTGCGCCGGCTCTCTCCAAGTGCCCTTCTTTATGCGGTATTTGATCCGCTCAACCTCCTTGTGACTGCTGGAGAGCAAGGCTGAACCCGGCCTAGATCCAGCGGCATTAGCTCCTTCCACAAATTTCACTTGGAAGATGAACGGGCCAGCCTTCGGTACTTTCGGATCAGGGAAATTCAGCGGCCCACCTGCATATGCGTCCCTCCCCCAATCCCCCCGATTGCCCCAGGATTCCACACCCAATCCTACCGACGCCTTGAGCGCTGATTGGGCCAGCTTCTCAAACTGGTATGGGCCGAGGTCGTCAAGGTGATATCGCAACATACGGAGTAAGTCCGAGCTGATTGTAGGGGGTGAGCTCGCTTTTGCAGAGAAGAAAACGAGGGTACACCGGTACACCACTTTTCGGGCCGGGGGTCTGACTACGTTCGTCGAAGCGTGGCTGAGACAGAACGATCCTGAGAAGTACGAGGCGACGCTTGAGTTCGGAAACCGCCGCACGCGGTTTTGGGATGAGCCGAAAGCGGACGTTGGCTAGTTATGGAGGTCTGGACTGCCCAGCCTACTTTGAGGGTCAGTCCTTTAAGGGCAGTCTGCCGGGTCGTAGCGGCTCCCTTGTGCGGTCGCTGGGGTGGTCACAAAGGCTTCCCGCACCTATGAAACGCCCGAGCCGAGCCAAACCTCATCGGGCAGCCAAATCGCAGCAGGAGGGGGCTTTCTGACAGGCACCCGAACCCAGCCGCGTAGTCGCACAGTGGCGGGTCAATTCTTAAATTCAATTCCCGGAGCTCGCCTGAAGATGCTTCTCGTAGTCGGCGCGGTCCGGCTTAACCCATTCGTCCAGCCAGTCCAGTACGTTGTGATACCAGAAGATGCTGTCGGCAGGCTTGAGCACCCAGTGGTTTTCCTCCTCGAAAACCAGCAGTTTTGACGGGACATGCTTGGCCTGGAGAACCTGAAACATAGCGAAACCCTGGCTCGGATCGACGCGGTAGTCATGCTCCCCGTGAATGATCAACATCGGCGTCTTGAAGTTGTTGGCGAACGTGGATGGTGCTTGACTAACTAACGCCTGCGGGTTTTCCCACGGCGTCCCCTTGAACTCCTGCTGGATCCCACCCACAAGATCCGACGAATAGAGCGTCGTCACTAGGTCATATAGGCCATCGTGAGACACGATCGTGCGAAAGCGGTCGGTGTGGCCCTCCATCCAATTCGCCATGTAGCCGCCGTAACTGGCGCCCGCAGCCGCCACACGGGTCGGATCAATGTACGGCCAGGTGAGCGCGGTGTCCACGGCCTTCATTTGATCTTCATACGGCGCCCCGCCCCACTGGCCCTTGATTGCGTCCATGAACTTGAGACCGAAGCCCGACGAGCCGTGAAAGTTCGGCATAATCACCACGTAGCCAGCCGCGGCGAACAATTGCGCGTTCCACCGATAGTGGAAAAGATTGGTCCAGGAGTTCTCGGGGCCGCCGTGCATCAGCAACAGCAGCGGGTATTTTTTGTTCGCGTCGAACCCCGGCGGTTTCACCCGCCACGCCTGGATGTTTTCGCCGTTCCAACCGCGGAATGTGAAACTGGAAGCCTCGCCAAACTCGATGTCTTGCAGCGCCTCGGCGTTCATCCGAGTCAGGGGTGTGGGAGAGCCGACAGCTGCGGCGAGGTTCAGCCGAAACAGTTCCGCTGGATGGGAGAAATCCATCTTCGAGAAGACGAGGAACGTACCGTCCCGCGAAACGTCCGCCGCTCCGGACGTGCCCGCTACGTCCAGTTGCGCTACTTTCAAGGTGTCAATGTCCAGCTGCGCCAGAGGTTCCTGGCCGCGGTCTTCGAAGGTCACATACAGACTCTTGCTGTCTGGCGCCCACACGTACGAAGCAATGGACCGATCGGTCGCTTCGAAAACATTTTTGTGTTCTCCGGTTATCCGATCATAGAGGAAAAGACGGGTGAGGTCGGACTCTTGCATCGGCCGCAGCGTGGCGCTGTAAGCGATGTAGCGGCCGTCCGGGGAATAGAGTGGCGTGCTGTCGGTGGCCTTGTTCGTGGTAATGGCCTTCGGCGCGCCTCCACTTGTCGGCATCACAAACAGGTCACTGTTGCCGGTCAATGCCTCATTCTCTACAAAGCGGGAAAAACAGATTTCGCGGGTGTCGGGAGAAAACGCAACTTCCTGCGTCCCATTCTCCGTCCAGATCGGTGAATCTGCATCGCCCGGCGTGACATCCTTTGCGGCGCCACCCTCGGCGGGGACAAGGAAAATGTGATTGCGCATGCCATCGACCCATGTGTCCCATCGCCGGAATGGGATCTCCGTAATTACGCGCGTCTTCACCGGATTGTCGGTGCGCTCCTTTGCCATTTTCTCGTTGCAAGCCATGTCCGTACACGAGGGGAAGACGCGTGCCGTAATGGCGATGGTCTTGCCGTCTGGAGACAATACGTATGCGTCGACTCCCGTGGGAACAGTCGTCACTTGCTTCGCTTCGCCTCCGTTCACCGGTAGGCGAAAGATCTGCCGCTTGTTGTCCACGCGCGTGCTGACGAAGTACAGGTAGCGTCCGTCCGGCGACCAGCGCACGTCCCCGTTGAACCCCTGCTCCCCAAACGTCATTTGTTGCGGATCGCCACCCGCCGCGGGGATCCTCCAGATGTTCGCGACCGCCCGATTCTTCTCGACATCACTTCGTGTCACCGTGAAGGCGACCCATTTCCCGTCAGGTGACACACGGGGGCCTCCGACGCGCGACAGGCGCTGCATGTCTTCCACATGGAAGGGATGGGCAGCCCACGCGGTGAAAACGAATGACAACAGCGCGAATGAACAAATGAGAGTTTTCATATTTCCTCGCAATCTCGGAAAAGCACCCTTAATTAAGAGTTGAATCCCTGACGTTCGCGGCAGGTAAGGTAAATGCTCCCTACTCTCCACAATGGCGACGTCTACCAGCGTTCTCCACAACCTTTAACCCATGTGCGCGAATTGTTTTCCACGTGGACCACTTTGAATCGACGCTATCCGACCAGTATTGGTCTATGGTTGCGGTTTCGACTTACCTTTGGCCATACGCCTCCTCGATTCTACCGATGCGGGCCAAACACCGGTAATCAGGGTCAGCGGCTCTCGTCGGCATGCTGCAGACCGCCCATGCGAAAATGAATCCCCACATGAATGCCGCAATCCCAGAACGCAGACCCGCGAACGAGGAAATCTCCGGGCTGATCGAGCGCGTCACCTTCCACAACGGCGAAAGCGGCTTTTGCGTCCTGCGAGTGAAAGCACGTGGGCAGCGGGATGAAACGACGGTCATCGGCTCGCTGCTTTCGGTGACCCTCCGAGCACCCAATCCCCTTCACCCAGCAATGTGTGACGGCAGCATCAGTTGGCAGCAAAATCGTTTAACGCGGTCATCAGGAACGGGGATGTGGTCGAGTCGATCGAACGGATTGGCGGCGCCGGCCTGTTTGACGATATTGAACACCCGGTCATTGACTTGTTCGCTCCGTACCAGCGTACCAGCGCACCCGCACACTAGCTCAGTGCGCGGAAGACCACCTGCATGACGCTGTCGACATTGTGCGTCGCATCTTAGAAGATGAATGACGACCGCTTCACGAACTCACCAAGTAGACCTTTCCGCGCATGCCGCAACGAAAAACGGACGGAAAAGGCACGGGCGGCGCTCGCAACACTCGCGGCTTCCGTGGCCCGGCAGGTGGCAAAACTAGATTTCAAAAGTGTCTTCCTGGAGGAGTCGGAGTTGAGGAAACGCTGATCTAGCTCAGGGTCAAGATGACAATTTGGATTTGGGCTCGAATCGTGCCAGCCGATACAGCGGGTCCGCCGTTTCATCTTTGAGCACTAGCTTTGCGACCAACTCGCCGAGCGCGGGGCCATGTTTGAATCCGTGGCCCGAACCGCCCCCGACAATCCATACGTTCGAGTTGGCCGGATGCCGATCGACAATGAAATTGTGGTCAGTCGTGTCTTCGTATTGGCAGACGCGGGTCTCGACCAGAGGCGCATCTTTCATCCCCGGAAAACGGTTGGCAAGATAACGACGCGCCGCAGCCAGACCCTCTTCGCTCACCAGCCGTTGGCCTGAGGTTGGATCGAACTCGGGGCCGCGCGTATCGTCGGCAATCTTGAAACCGCGTCCCTGGTTTCCGGGAATTCCGTAGACGAAGTGATCGCTGTGATCGGCCCACACCGGCACGTTGCCTTCGTTGTAGCGCGAATCACCCGCAGGGGTGCCAAAGAAAAAGACATCTTGCTTGCGGCGTGTCGAAACACACGTGTAAAGAACCAGCAGGCAAGCAGAATGTATAGCAAAGCAAGAAATGTCCCCCAGAGTAGCCCATGTGGTGAAATCGAGTTACCGGAGACAATGCCCCGCATGCCCTCGAACACATACGATGGTGGTAGGACGTGCGAAATGTATCGCATCCATCGCGGTAGCGTCGACAGCGGATAAAACACCCCTACGAATGGCGAGATGATGGCGGGAATAGGCCACACAAACCACTCCGCTGGCGGTCCGAGGCGGAGCACCACAGCACTGCCAAGTATGCCGAGTGCGATACCACACATAAACAACACAAGAAAGAATGGCGCGAGCATCAACCCGTAAACGAAAAAGGAAAGACCAAAAACCGTAGTCGCCAAGACGACCATGACGACGAGCCCGACTGAACTGGTCGCGATACTGGAGAGCACGAGGCCGCTGAGGTATTCCGATATGGAGAGCGGCGTCGCAAAAATATTCAGGAAATTGCGTGACCACACGTCCTCGAAAAACGTCATCGTTACTCCTTGCATCACGCGGATCAAGAAATCCCACAAAAGTACAGCCCCAAGGAGGGAAGGCACGAAGTTGCCTGAGGGTGTGACCGTGTTGAGGTATTTCGTAATGAATCCCCAGAGCACGATGTCGATGCCAGCCCACACGAATAGCGGTAATACGCGCGATAGGCTTCCACGTATGAGATAGAACTGACGAAGCACAATGGCTGCGGTGTGGGTGAAATACATGGCGCTTATTCGACCTCAAGTGTGAGCGGCTCGCGGGCTACGCTAATGAAAAGCTCCTCCAGCGTCGCCCTGCCGTGCTCGCGCGGCAGGGTCTTCGGGTCGCCTTCGAGCAGAATCCTGCCGCGCGAGAGGAAGAGCACGCGGTCGCAAACCTCCTCCACCTCATACATGTTGTGCGAGGTCCAAAGCACGCCGCCAGTGCCCTGTGCTGCAAAACCCCTGATCTTGCTGCGAATGTCGCGGGCGATTGCAGGATCTAGCGATGCCGTCGGTTCGTCCAACAGTAGGAGCTGCGGAGAATTGAGCATTGCCTTGGCAAGCGATACTCGCGTTTGCTCTCCCGAAGAAAGCACGCCGCACTTCACATCTCGAAATTTCTGTAGATCGAACTGCTGGAGCAGTGCTTCAATCCGTTCTGTGGGATTCTTCACTCCGTACAAGAGCCCAAAGACACGCAGATTCTGCTGGACCGTCAAGTTTCCTGGCAGTGGAGCGTAGACGGCTGCGAAGTTCGTGCGTTGAAGCACTTGTGAGCGGTGCGTAGCGATATCGACCCCTTCGATGCAGATCCTCCCCGAAGCCGGCGCGAGAACGCCCAGAATCATATTGATGGTGGTGGTCTTTCCTGCTCCGTTCGGACCCAAGAGCCCGACTATTTCATTGCACCCTACGTCGAACGAAATGCCATCTACAGCGACGATCTCGCCGTAGGTCTTGCACAGCTGCGTGACCGACAAGACTTTCGACATTGAGGGTATCTTACAGTGCAGCTGTTCGTTCGCCGCCATGGCGACACAGTATCCGACCCAAGAGTTCCCAAGGCTCTGCTTCATCGCCGAAGCGATGAGTCGATCTTTATGAAACATCGGGAGAATTGAAACTCGAGAAAGCTCTCGCAGAAGCTGAGAGGTGCACGAGGGAATGCTGACCTCTCTGCGATCGCCAGCGGCCTACAAAGCTGATCGGTCACGACACTTTCGGCGAGGACCGCGGGAACCATACCAGATCGGGGCCACCTCTCGTGTGAAGATTCGGGCGGTGACGGGGCCGATGTGCTTGAACTCCTGCAGCCGGGCGGAGAGTTCCGAGGCAGTCCTTGCCTGCGCGATCAGCTTCGTCATGTTGCCGTAGCGCTGCTTCAGTTCCTGGCACACCTCCAGCAGCTTGGTGGCGGTGGAAAAGTCGTAGCGCACATAATGCGCTTCGTCGAGCAGCCGGACCAGTTCGTCCCACCCCGCGCCGAGCACCGCATCCGGGTTCCGCAGACTCGCAGACACGAGTCGAGTATAGGCGCGTTCGGCAATCTCCTGCTGGATCGGCTTGCCAAATAGGAGGCAAGCCAAGAGCCACTTGAACAGCTCTCCTTCCCTCCGCGACGATAAGTCGATTCCCAACTTCCTTGCCACAGCCGGTGGCATGTGCGTCACTCCTCGGGACCTTAAAGAGTAGCCAGGAACTCCTTCCACGGTGTGGTGGCCAGCAACATCTCCGCGGTCGAATGCCCGTGTGCTCGGATGATCATGGCTGCCTTCTCAATATGCTTGGGGTCATCCGCTGCCTCAACGTCCACGACGTCAAAGCGCCCCAGCGTGGCCAAGCTGCTCTCGTCCCGGCTGGCTTTTTCCGATGCGGGAGTGCCCAACCGCAGCCTTGCCGAGTCGCAAGGCTTTTTCTTTTGGGTGCGAACTCAATCCCTAGTGGTGTCGACGAAGTTCGCCCCACGTCCTGCGTTGCAGAAAACTCCCCTCTACGTTTTGTTCCATCCTCAGAAACAACGGCCACGGCGTGGTAAAGGACAGGACGTTGGTTCCGAGGGATGCCCGGACATTCAGACGTGCCGAGAGATCGGTCAACCCGATCAATGCGCGAGGGTGTTCACGCTCCAGTTCGCGATACGCGAATATACCCATGATCTGGCAGGCCGCCGCCCACGGAACAATCACATTTTCGAGATCGGGGTCCGTGTAGTTGGCCAACACCACCAGGGCGGAGAGTCGATCGGGATCGACGAAAAACGTAACGCTCTTGATGTCTTCCTGCTCGGGGTCGACAAGGTCAAGCGGCTTCACGACGACGTACTGAGCCGGGATGTCGCGCATGGGAATCACTCCCAGGAAGCGTTTCGCAGCGTCAGCACTCTTCAGGTAGCGCTCGCCCTCCAAGAAATCGTCCGTCAGTCGGCGGCCGCCCCAAGCGTCCATTTCCGTGCCGATTCGCCTGCCCTCTTGCGACAACTTGTTGCCGTCGGCAAGGAACCGGCAGAGGCCTTCGATGCCGCCGGGGAAGTCTTCATAGCAATTGCCTAATCCGAGACCGACACCGCCACCCCAGCAGCCATAGGTCTGCCGGTCGAAGGCTCCCACCCGCCCCTTTGCCGCGACCGCCGCAAACAGCGCCACCACGCATCCCCATCGGCCCTGCTTGAACCGCGTCGCCCCTTGCGGAGCTGCATCGGCCCATACGAGGGCGACCGCGTGCGTCTCCAGCCCTATCGCATCCGCCACCTTGCTGTTCATGCCACTACCCACAATGTATACGCCCGTTCCTCGGCGCAACTATGACTTTCATCACCCAACCATGTGAGCCTGCTGGCTCGGTCACGGCGAGAGGCATTGAGCGGCAATTTCCGGCGGCACCGGGTTGTAGAAGAACCAGGATGCCCACTCGAATCCCGTCACGCGGACGATTTGCGGCAAGATTTGCAAGTGCCAGTGGAAGTCGTCTTCGATGGTGTTCCAATAGCCCGCTCTCGGCCGCAGAAAGGGTCTGTCCTGAAGCGATAGGTTGTAGGGTGGCCCGCCCAGGGTGTGGTCCAACTTCTGCAGGACATCGCGTAGAATCCTTGCCAAATTTTCAATTTGCCCAGGACTGATCCGGCTGAACGCGCTGCTGTGAGATTTGGGAAACACTCCTATCTCGAACGGAAAGCGCGAGGCGAATGGAGCAAACGCCACAAAATCGGCATTCTCGGCAATGAGCCGCCGGCCCTTGAGCTCTTGCTGGAGTACGTCGCAGTAGATGCACCGTTCCTTCAAGGCAAAGTAGTCGCGAGCGACTATGAGTTTTGTCTTAAGTGAGCGCGGTGTTACCGCCAGGGCCATCAATTGCGAGATGGAATGACTAATGGAGTGCGCGCCGGCTCCTTCGCCGTGATTCTTGAAGATGAGCACGTAGCGCATCCGCTTATCCCCCTCCAGGTCGATGATGCGAGCCGCGTAAGCTCTAATAACGTCAGCGATCTCATGGACTTCCAGTTCGTGTAGGCTCCGGTCGTGTCGGGGTGTTTCCACGATGATCTCGTGGGCGCCCACGCCGTTCATCAAATCGTGGCACCCTTCAGCGCGTCGTCCCAATTCCCCTTCGATCCGCAATAGTGGATTGGAATTGGAGACCACCCGCACCGACCACCCTGGCCCGTTGGGCGACGAGCCCGGACTTCGGACGGCGAAGACTTCCGGCGGGGTGGCAGCCTCGTTGGTTTCGCAGAACGGGCAGAACATCGTTTCCCGCACGAATCTCTTGAAGTGAAAATCCGAGGGCCGTACGGTGTTGGTCTCGGCCACGATTACCCAGCTACCCGTAAAGACGTCCTTCCGCATTTGAGACATTGGGGCCTCACCGTTCTGAGTTTGGTCGCAACTTCCCTCTTATTTTTTCTGCAAAGTCTCGGAGAATTGGGGGCGAATTTCGGTCGCCATGCTCACGCTTGTTCCAATGAACAAAAGCCTACTCCCCGGCGGCGGCTTCAAAGCAACCGCCTGCGCCGACTCGGCTGTCTCTAAGCTCCACTCGGGCCGGCCTATTGCGACGCCGGGCCTGCGCCCGAAGGCGGTTCCAGCACGAATTGATCATCCATGATGGGCCCATTGATTGTCAGCTTCGTTACTTCAAGCTTGATGGAGTATTCCTCCTCTGGTCGCCAGATCTGTACGTTAGTGGGGAAAAGCACCCCATTGAATTCCCGATATTCGTCGTACAGCACGTTGGTGACGATAGACCCGTGTTCGTCATACAAGACCTGCTGGCGTGGCTGCAGATCAGTTCGGTCAAACACGGTCTTGCGCGATAGGTACCACCCGTGGCCGTTCTGTTTGATGATGTCGAGCGTATAGTCCGGCTGCAGCACCAGTTTCTGCGTCCTAGGATCGATCACCTTGTGCTCGCCCTCTTCTAGCACGGCAAGTTCGTTCTGCAGGTCTACAGCTTGCAGCAGCAGGGCGTCGTAGATCACTTGCGGCCGCAGATTCGCCAGGGGCTGCGCAGATGGTCTTGCTACGTCGTTGTTACTGACAATGAACTGGTTTTTGGGCGGAATCCACAGTTTGAACTCCTGGCCGTTACTCACCATGTCGAACACGTGGTTCTGTAAGATAGGGAAAAGTCCAGTCATCCGCAGCGAGGACGGCTTGCGGGCCAGAATGAAGCCGCGGATTTCCTGATATTCCGTGATTTTGCCCCGTTTGCTGCCGCCGACGGAAGCTGTAATGCCGACCGTGGCCTTCAGTGTCTGGATCTCGGAAGCCTCGGAGTTGATGCGCTCGATCAGTTCGTCACGTGAGGCGGTTTGAAGCGGCGCTGTGCTCGTGCGAAGAGCAACTGGACGGGATCGGAACAAACAGCCGCCAAGCGGAACCACCGCAATCAATACAAGAACACGTAAACACCGAAAGCCATGCATCATGATGCCTTTGTCCGTCTTTGGAAGTGCAGGTCCGCACCACTGACAGAGAAAGATGACAAACAATCCTGCAGCTGCTATTATACTAACTAGTTAGTCAGGATGCCAACCTTTTCGGGCAGCGCAGTTTCGTCGACCGCGCCGAAAAAAACAGGCGAGGAGAAGTGATGGTAGCCGTTGTCGAAAAGCCGATAAAAAGCAGCACCGAACCAGCCAGCCGGTTGGCAATCCTAAAGGCAGCGACGGAGGAGTTTGCGCTCAAAGGATACGCGGGTGCTCGAACCGAAGGAATCGCCCGTGCGGCGAGAGTGAATCACGCGCTCCTGTTCTACCACTTCAAAACGAAAGAGCAGCTCTACAGCGAGGTGCTGGAAGACATATTTTCCGAATGGTTCGAATGCGTTTTCCGCGCACTCGATCAGAAAGCATCGGCACAGGAACGCTTGCTCGCGTACGTCAATTCCTATTTTGACTTTATTGTGGAGTTTCCTCTCGCTCCAAAACTCGTGCAGCAAGAACAGTTGCGCCAGTGCAGTGCAAGATCGCAGCCTCTGCACAGGATGGTAGAACGGTACATCCGCCCTGTTCACCGCAAACTGGTGGCGCTGCTTAGGGAGGGCATTTCCAGTAGAGAATTTCACGATCTCGACATTGAGCACTGTACCCGCTCGATTTCAGCGCTAATTGTCTTTTATTTCACCAGCAATCTGGCAGTCGAGTCGTTGGAAGGCGTGGAGTTGTGTCCGCGGCCGCGCATCGAGGCACGCCGTAAAGCAGTTCTTGATTTCGTTTCCAAGGCTCTTTTTACGGTAGCTGACGGGTATGAATCCCGAAAGGGGTGATCGAGTTTTGGTCGCTATTGCCCTTCCGAGAGTACAGCACCGGCTCCAAGGAAGCGAGATTGCGCGTGGCTGTGAACTTGAGGGTTTCTGTCACGGTTGGAGCGCAGAAGGAAGCTTTGCAGGAAGGGAGGAGGCAATGAAGCAGCAGCGTTTTCGCATTCTCATCTGCGATACCGACGTGGAAACACTTATCAACCTCGAACGAATGCTGGAAGACGCAGGCTTCGACACTACCACGACTTGGGATGTAACTGATCTCACACGATGCTCCGAGTGGACTTGTTCCATCTGCTAATCGTAGGCGACCATCCGCCGCAGATGGATGCAGAAGCAATTTTGAAGGATCTACGGGGAAAAGACGTTTCCTGTCTGGTCCTAAAGTGGGATGTACGCGCATGTGACATTGAACGCCTTCGTTCTGCCGGCGCGACGGCTGTCGTTTCCAGAGGAAACTACGCCTCGATTCTCGAGCAAGCAAAAGCTTGTTTGTGGCGGGCATCCGAAGTGCAGAAGGCGGTTTAAGACCGAACACAGGGGATTGAATGCGCCAAAGGACCACAGGAGAACACCGTGTGCAACTTTGTCAAAAGCTGGAGGCGGGTTCGATCAAGATTCGGGTTGAGACCATTGATTATTTCCTGAAACGCTGTCGCGACAATCTGCTCCGCAGAAAGCAAGTCGAGGCGGAGATTGACGCGCGACTGGGCCAATACGAGCGCTGGTTGCGGAAAGCACACGGGTTGCCCAATGCTGGCCAGCCTGGTTGTGAACGCAGGGAAATCCCTGCCACCGCCGGCTGTGCCGAATGACGCACAAGGGGGAGGGAGTCATGTCCGCACACACACTACCGAGCGAAGAGAACGCCGAGCGCGCATTTCGAATGGATGACGCGATTCATGACCTGCTGATGCACTCAGCACCGGAACCACCCGCGCCTCCCCAGCCCAAGGGCGCCACCCTGCCCGAGCCGTTCTTCCCGCAGTATCCCGAACTGCTCAATGACCCCGGCCCAGATGCGCCACTGGAAAAGCGGCAGTGGACGCGGCAGCAGATTTACCGCAAGATGCGCGGTTGGCTGTTTCCTTACATCCGCTCGCGTGTGCTTCCCGGCGACTTCCATCCCATCACGGCTTATCTGTTTACGGATTAACAAGTGCAATCTCGACTGCTGGTACTGCTGGGCATTTAACAACCGGGTCAGTGGAATGACCGAAGATATTGCTCGGCGCTCCATTGACTGGCTCTACGACCAGGGTTGCCGCGCTCTCGCACTGATGGGCGGCGAGCCGCTGCTGCGGCCCCAGTTCGCGCATAAAGTCGTCTATTATGCCGCCAAGAAGGGCTTCTGGATATACATAGGCACCAACGGCCGCTTACTCCGCCCGGAGGTCACCGACCGCCTGGGCGACGCGGGCGTGGCTGTCATCAACCTGGCTCTCGATGCGTGGGAAGAAAAGCCAGGCTTGCCCAAGGCGCTGGTTCCCGTGGAGAAGAACCTCGAGTACCTGATTCGCAAACAGTATGTCTTACGGGTACATGGTGTTCTTCAACATGAACATCTGCCGGAATAATCACGAAGATGTTCGCCTGCTCACCGAGTACGCGCACGATCACCATTTCGCTACCGACTACCACATTAATGAGACGCCCATGCTCGAACAGGATGACCACTTTAAGCACGTGTACGACAACCCGACTTATATTCGCCCTAAGGACTGGCGGGCTGTGGACGAACTCATTGATTGGATCATCGACAAGAACCGGGCGGGTTATCAGATGGTGAACTCCGTGCAGAGGCTGCGCGAGATGAAGGCGTTTGTACGGATGTCTTCGGGGCTCGACGTAGGCAAGGTCGGCTGGTATGGGAATGGCACCTGCACCAACGAAGACATGGACAAGCTGCTTGCGTCTACACCCGGCATCGTTCCCGACGAAAACGGCGGCCTTCATTTCGCCGACTGGAACTGCCGGGCAGGCCAGAATAATGTGGTCATCCGTACAGACGGCACCGTGGCCCCCTGCTTCCCCATGTACTCGTCGACCTTCGACTGGGGCAACACCGACAGCCCCAAGTTCGAGACCGAGCAGTTGGCCAACGTGAAGAACATCTGCCAGCGTCATTGCTTCTCGACGCTGAACCACAATCTGGGCTACTGCTACAACGATGCTCGCGTAATTAAGTGGCTGTGGAAACAGGTGAAGAACCGATTCCAGGGAGGGGCGAAAAGTTTCGAGGATTAGCAGCTGGACCTATTGTAAACCCTCGACTAAGACCGGCGTTTTAACGCGCCCGAACAGTAATTGAAGTGGGGGTGATCATAAGATGAAAACAGTTCGGGTAATCACGATGGCGCGCGAATATGGCAGTGGGGGCGCCGCCATAGGGCAGGAGCTTGCCGCTCGCCTTGGCTGGAAGCTGCTGGATCGCGAACTGATCCTCGAACTTGCCCGCCGCTCTCATGTGCAGCCTTCCGAGGTGTCACAGATGGATGAGCACCCAAGCTCGTTCATTGCGAGGCTGCTCAAGGTATTCTGGCTAGGCAATGCTTATCCCTGGTCCGGTCCTGCTCCCGACGTCGTCGATCCGGACTACCTGGTCGAACTCAGCGCAATCGTAATTCGTGAGGCTGCCAAATTGGGGCAGTGCGTGATTGTGGGTCGCGGAGCACAGTGCGTCCTGCAGGAACATAAGTACGCTTTCCATGTCTTCGTCTATGGCTCAAGGCAGGAGAAACTCAAGCGGATCCAAGATCGCTATCCAACGCACAGTGAGTGCGAAGCGTCTCTCGACGAGTTCGATCGCATCCGCGCGGCATACATTCGCAGGTACTACCACTGCGATTGGACCAACCGGCACCTTTACAGTTTGATGATCAATTCGGATGCGGGCATCGATCGAACGGTAGCGGTAATCCGCTAATCAGGTTTGGCGAGGAGTTGTGGCCACAGCTTGCTGTCACGCCTCTCGCCTTTCCCCGAACCTTCTGCGCGTGCTCGAAATCACAGAGGTGCGTCAGCGCTTCTCCGGGGGCGCCAATCCTGCCGCATTGAGGGTTGCCAGCGCGTTGAAGTCGTGCTCGACCTCAGACCGCAGATCGGGCCCCTTGCTGGTAGATGGCGTACTCACGACATGAGCCTAGGCTGAGTTAGAAGCCGGGTTGTGCGGGGCCTGAGATGCCCGTTTCAAATCGGTCAACGAACCGTGACAGCGCAATTAATCCGTTCCCTGGAACCTGAGCGGGTAGGCAACGGGCAGCAGGGAGTCGCATCTCTCGAAACAGCTTTGCATCGCCAGCCGCTGACGGCTCAAAATAAATCAGAGTGCCTGCTTCAGCTCTGTGACGTACTGAAATACTCAACGCAACGTGCGCGCTCATTTTCCGAGCTGCTAAGAGATCACGAAGCACATCTGGAAATCGAAACTCTGGGCGAGGACGGATTACGCTTTCGAACTCGTCATTCTTTCGGTGCCTGGAATTCGGTCCCCGCATTTGAGGTCAAGATCAAGGATACGGCTGGCTCAGGTGATTGGACCTCCGTGGGACTGATAGCTTCCATGTTTAGGAACGGACGGGAAGATCTCGTTGGCACATCCAAGGAAGACATTTCGTCTTTCCTGGAACACTCTCAGGCGCTTGCCGCCCTGAATTGTCAGTTTGAAGGCGCTCGGGGAGCAATGTACCAGATGAGCCGCTCACGATTCATGGATACCGTAGCATCCCTGGAATCAAAAAGACCGGAAAGGCGGAGACAGCGGAAGATTTCCCTGGCCTGCTTGTTTCCGACTTCTTCAGTATGTCCAAGGTGCAAACCACACAAGCCGGTACCCGAATCCGAAAGAATTCAGAAATCGAACGCTCCTGCAGCGGTGAGTGATTTGTGTTGACGAGCACGATCATGTTCCGCAAAGAGCTGCGCACGCTGGAATGGTAGAACAGACTCCATCATTTGCCCAGGTTTTCCCAACCCACACCTCGCCCACAGCATGAGCGGTTTTGCAACGACTTACACGGTGTTTGGCAGTCCCCGCGGTCTTGTAAGTTGTTGAACCACTTGCTCTGGCTCAACTGTCACAGCAGCGTTCTGAAATATAGCTGACCGACTGTCGGTAAGCTCAAATGCCAGTGATGTACCGCCTTCTCACAGCACTCTGTGTACGTGGAGTGTGCGCTTTACGTTTGAAAGGGCGCCTTTCCGTTGCCGACGCGGGATGGGCATAAGATGGGTGTCGTTCGAGGTTAAAAAGGATGAAGAATGAAAAAACATTCTTGATCTCATCGGTCCAAGGAGATCGCCCATGCGTCGCCTTGTGCTGGTTTTGCCGTTGGTGAGTTGGTTTGTAGCCGCTCAGCAAGCGAAAACCCAGGGCCATCCGACTTCTGCCCGCGCCTCGGGCAAGACGCTGTTCCAGCAGTCGTGTGCTTCGTGTCACGGCGACGACGGCAAGGGAGCGGGACCGGCGGCGGTCGCGTTCAAGGTTCAGCCTCCGGACCTGACCGCGCTGAGCCGACAGAACCGCGGCAAGTTTCCCAGGGACCGCGTGGTTCAAGCCATCCGCGGGGACCGTATGCAGAACGCCCACGGCTCCACCAATATGCCGGTTTGGGGCCCTGTGTTTCTGGCCCTGACTGGCATGAACCAGGTCGAAGTGGAAAGGCGCATCAGCGATCTGACTGAGTACATCAAGTCAGTGCAAGTGAAGTAAGGCCGGGCAAAACGTCCGCCAGTCTCTCGAACCTGTCCGTCACATCACGAGGCATCTTGCCGTTGTTGGCAAAAAATCGCGATATCACGCAATATAAAAAGGCGCCCACTTTGGGGTAAGTTGTGATTGTTCACAACACCACTTACCGAAAGGAGCGCCGTATGAACCAGGAGAAGTATATCGGGATGGATGTTCACCAGGCAACGA
>Ga0181536_10002873_pt1 | contig 19095 bp, 15 predicted proteins | sample PEATcosm2014_Bin_41_FD_121105 | JGI IMG/M metagenome (GOLD analysis project Ga0181536, IMG submission 121105) | Peatland microbial communities from MTU Mesocosm Facility, Houghton, MI, USA - PEATcosm2014_Bin17_60_metaG | ecosystem: Environmental > Terrestrial > Soil > Wetlands > Peat | place...
CGCGGCAAACGGTTCTATCGATTGGCTCAACAGGCAGTGCAAGTAGGACCAGCACCTTTTGCAACCCTGGTCAAACCACAACCTGTTGTATATGGTGGCGTCAAGTAAATACCCCTATCACCCAAAATGCTCTTCAGGCCCCCCAAATCTTCGTACGATGGGCGATGGACGAGCAATTCGGCTGTGAATGCACAGCTAGGATTTCCCCGGTCCGGCAGCGTATAACGCTGGAATGGGGGCTGCGCGATCCGAGATCGACTATTGGCTGCGAGAGGGCGGACTGGTGGTTACGGCCAGCAACCGCGCGGCGCGGGCCATCGCCGCTGCCTTCCAGCACGCGCGGCGGGCCGAGGGAGTCGGCGACTGGCCCGCGCCCAATGTTCTCGACTGGAAGAGCTTTGTCCGCGACGGCTGGAAGGAACTGGGCCTCAATGAGGCGGGCGAGGACCGCCTGCTGCTGAATCCGACGCAGGAGCGGGCGCTTTGGGTGGAGATCGTCGGCGCGGACCGGCATCTCGCCACGCTGCTCGAAGGCCCGCGCTACCGCATCGCATCCCTGGCGATGGAGGCTCACGAGCTGCTCTGCGCGTATGCGCCGCGTTTTTTGCGGGAGAAGGCACACGGCGTCTGGCAGCAGGATGCGGCAGCCTTTAGCGGTTGGCTCGCGGCCTTCGACGAAGCCTGCCGCGCGGGGAAGCTGCTGAGTGCGAGCCGTCTGCCGCTGGAATTGCTTGCGGCGCTTGAGCGGAATGCGAAAAAAGGGGAAATGGCGGGTGAATTTCTCTCAGAGGCTAAAGCCCCGGTTGATTTTGCGGGGTCGATGTACGGGCTAAAGCCCGTACCCTTCAATGAATCGAGTTTTTCCGGAGAATCGAGCTTTTCCGTGGCGTGGAAATCCAATTCATCCGCGCGCCCGCCGCTGCTACTGGCCGGCTTCGACCGTATCCAGCCTGTGCAGCGCAGCCTCTTCGATGCGTGGGGCGAGTGGCGGGAGGCTGCTCCCGGCCAGTCTGCCGCGCAGAGTTACTATTTCGAGGCTTCCGATGCCCAGGCCGAATTGGCCGCCTGCGCTCTGTGGTGCAATCGCCGGCTTGCCGCCAATCCACGTGCGCGACTGCTCGTAGTGACGCAGGATGCGAGCGGTTCCCGGGGCGAGATCGAGCGGGCATTTCTCAAGTACGCAGGCGGCAAATATGACGGCTCCGCAGCCTCTCCGCTCTTCGAGTTTTCGCTGGGAATTCCGTTGAGCAAGGTTGCATTGGCGCGGGCCGCGCACCTGGCGCTGCGCTGGCTGGCTGAGCCTTTGCAGGAGCAGGAACTCGACTGGCTGATCTCGACCGGGCACACTGCGGTTAGCCCGTCGGAGTCCTCAGCGCTCGCTGCCGCGATGCGCGCTCTGCGCCGCAAGAGCCTGGAGCGGACCCACTGGACCCTGGCGGCGCTGACCGGCCAGCGGTTTATCGCGCATTTGCTGCCCACTGCTTGGGTCGAACGCATGATGGAAGCAGAACGCCTGCTCGAAGGCTTTGCGCGCCGCGCGCAAACTCCGCTCGTATGGGCCGAACTGGTTCCGCGATTGCTGGAGACGGTCGGTTGGCCGGGTGGGCGTTCGCTCTCCAGCGCCGAGCATCAGGCCGTAAACCGCTGGCAGCAGGCCGTGGAGGCCGCGGGTTCGCTGGGCTTCGATGGCCGCTGCCTGCGCTGGGCGGAGTTTTTATCGGCGTTGGCCCGCACCCTGGACGAGACCCTCTTCGCTCCCGAATCCCGCGACGCGCCCATCCAGATCGCCGGACCGGCCGAGTCGGCGGGGCTGACCGCCGATGCCGTCTGGTTCCTGGGCGCGAACGAGGACGCATGGCCCGCCGGCGGCTCAACGCATCCGTTGCTGCCGCTCGACGTGCAGCGCGAGGCCGGAATGCCCCATGCCTCGGCGCAACTCGACGGGGAGCTGGCGCGCTCGATCACTGCTCGCCTGCTGGCCACCGCGCCTGAGGTTCACTTCAGTTATGCGCGGCAATCGAAGACCGCCGAGGCCCGCCCGTCGCGGCTGATCGCGCAGTTTTCCGGTCCGGCGCGGCCTTTGCCCCCGGAACTGACCGCTCCAGCCGCCGCGCCCCCGCGCACCATTCTCTTCGAGGACTTCAGCCGCATTCCCTTTGCGCCCGACAAGGCCGAGGGCGGCTCCAGCGTCCTCACTTACCAGTCGCAGTGCCCCTTCAAGGCCTTCGCCAACGCGCGGCTGGGAGCGCAAAGCTGGAGGCCCGCCGAGGCCGGCCTGACCGCCGCGCAGCGCGGGCAATTGCTCCACGCCGTGCTGTACGCCGTTTGGAGCGGGCCGCCGGAGGGGATTCGCACCCACGCCGAGCTTTTGTCGCTGCCGGACCGGGAGGCTTTTGTCGCCAAGCTGGTCCGGCGTTTGCTGCGCGACGAGATTCGCCCCGGCGTGCGCGAGCAGATGCCTCGGCGCTATCTGGAACTCGAAGCCGAGCGGCTCACCCGGCTGGTTACGGAATGGCTCGACTACGAGGCCGCGCGCATCGGCTTCGAGGTCGCCGAAACCGAAGCCAAGCGCACCGAAACCATTGCCGGACTCACGCTCGACCTGCGCCTGGACCGCGTGGACCGGCTCAACGACGGTTCCCTGCTGGTGATCGACTATAAGAGCGGCGACGTTTCGCCTAAGTCCTGGGAACTGCCCCGCCCTGACGATGTGCAACTGCCGCTTTATGCCGGATTCGCGCTGGACGGCGATCTGGGCGGGCTGGTCTTCGCCAAGGTACGTGCCGAGGATCAATCGTTTGTGGGTCGAGTGGGCGACGCCAAAGCCACGCTGCTGGCCAATCTCTCCGGCGGGACCAGCTTGGTCAGGAATCCGCTCACTGCCGAGCAGCTTATGGACTGGCGGGATTGCATCCAGCAGCTCTCGAAAGATTTTCTCGACGGAAAGGCCGAGGCGGACCCGCGCGAGTACCCCAAGACCTGCGAACACTGCGGTCTGGAAACCCTCTGCCGCATCCAGGAAAATCGGGACCGGCTCGAAGAGGTAGACGATAACTCCAGCGTGGAGGCCGGCGATGAGTAATCCCTTGCCTCCCGATCAGCCCCAGCGTGAGCGCGCTCTCGACCCCAGCCGGTCAATCCTGGTGCAGGCCCCGGCCGGCTCCGGCAAAACCGACCTGCTCACCCGCCGCTTTCTGCGCCTGCTAGGCGAGGTCGAGGCCCCCAGCCAGGTGGTCGCGATCACCTTCACCAACGCCGCCGCCGCCGAGATGCGCCACCGCATCCTGAACGAACTGGAAAACGCCGCCGCCAGCGACGCTCCGACGGCGGCAAGCGATGCGTTCTCGATGGAAGCCCTCGCCCGCCGCGCGCTGGAGCGTTCGCAAGCCCTCGACTGGAAGCTGCTCGACCTGCCCGCGCAACTCCGCATCTCGACCATCGATTCCTTCTGCCGCGATCTGGCCCTTCAGCAGCCGCTACTCTCCGGCTTCGGCGGCGGACTGGAGATCGCCGAGCAGCCCAGGGAACTCTATCGCCGCGCTGCCCGCCGGACGCTAAAGGAAATTGACCAGACCGGCCAGCCTCTCAGCGCGGCCATTGAGGCGCTGCTACTCTGGCGCGATAACAACTGGCAGGAGATGGAAGAGCTTCTCGTCGAGATGTTTGGGGTCCGCGACCGCTGGATGCACGAGTTTGTCATCGAGCGCGAACCGGAGTGGGAGGCGCTGCGCGAGCGGCTGGAGCGGCCCTTTGCCCACGCGGTCCGCGAAGCGCTCACACAGCTCGATCAACTCTTTGGCCTGGTTCCGCAAGCCCGTAAAGAACTGCTCGAACTGGCGCGGTTTGCTTGTACGCAGAGCGGCGGCCAGCTTCACCGCGAACTCGCCGAATTGGCTGAGTTCCCTTCCGCTCCATTCACTGAGGTCCCCACAGACAGGCCTTCGTCTGTGGGGTGGGGCAGCGAGGCCCTCGAAGAAGCGCGCCAGGCCTACGTCAACCTGAGCCAGTTATTGCTCACCGGCGTGGGAGAATTTCGCAAGCAGGTCAATGTGCGCCTCGGCTTCCCGCCTGACCGCAAGCGAGAGAAAGCCCGGCTCCTCGAACTCATCGCCGCGCTGGCCGCAATTCCTGGCTTGGAATCCGCGCTGGCCGCTGTCCGCGTCCTGCCCCCGGCCCACTATACCGAGGACGACTGGCGGATCGTGCGCGCCTGCTTCACCCTGCTGCGCCACGCCGCTGGCGAACTGAAGGTCGTCTTTGCTGAAGCCGGAGTGGTGGACTTCATCGAGGTTGCGCAGATCGCCCAATCCGTGCTCTCCGACCCCGACGGCCTGCCCACCGATGCCGCTCTCGCCGCCGCCGACGGCATCCGCCATCTGCTCGTCGATGAGTTTCAGGACACAAGCCGCCGCCAGCACCAGTTGCTCGCCCGCCTCATCGCAGCCTGGCCCGAGCGCACCGGCCGCACCTGTTTCGTCGTCGGCGACCCCATGCAGTCCATCTACTTCTTCCGCGACGCCGACGCCGAGCTCTTCGCGCGCGTGAAGAACGCCGGCCTTGAACTCCCGCAAGACGACCCGCTCCTCTTCGACTTCGTTCCCCTCAAAGCCAACTTCCGCACCGCGCCTACGTTGGTGGAACGGCTCAATGAGCTACTCGGCCAGGTCTTCGCAACAGAGGACGGCAGCGGCGTTCAGTTCTCCTCAGCGCAACCCGCCCGCCCCGATTTGCCAACTCCAGACGCATTTAGTTCCGATCCGCAATACAGCCTCCATCTCGATTTCGTGCCGCGAACCGGACCGGGCCAGTCTGCCGATCCCGCGGCGGCGCGCGAAGTCGAAGTCGCCCGCGCCGCGCAGATCGAAGAGGTCGTCGCTCTCATCCGCAATCTGCTGCAATCTAGGGGTTTCCCAGGTCCCTATTTTGGGACTTGGGAAACCGCGCAAATCGACCAGCCCCATGCTTGTGGTGACAAATTCCGCATTGCCGTCCTGGGCCGCACTCGCTCCGCGCTCACGCCTATCGCGCAAGCCTTGCGCGAGGCCAAAATTCCCTTCCGCGCCGTCGATCTCGAAAAACTCTCCGCCCGCCCCGAAGTCCTGGATGCCCTGGCCCTGGCCCGAGCCCTGCTCAACCGCGAGGACCGCGTGGCCTGGCTGGGCATTCTGCGCGCTCCGTGGTGCGGCCTCTCGCTCGACGACCTGCACCGGCTCGCCAGCGCCGACGATCCTGAGTTAGTAACTCGTCCCATCCCTGAGTTGCTTGCCGAACGGATTCATCTTCTCAGCGGCGACGGCCGCATCGCTGCCGCGCGCGTCCTGGAAGCCTTGAACTTCGCCTCCCGTCTGCGCGCTGCTCAGCCCAACGCCTCGCTGGGAACCCGGCTGGAGCAAGTTTGGATGCGGCTGGGAGGCGCGGCCTGCGTTGATGCCGCCGCGCGCGCCAATCTCGATCTCTTGTGGAGTTGCCTGGACCGGCTGCCAAACGGCGAACAGGACCTGCTCGACCCCGCGCTCAATGCCGCGCTCGACAAACTGACCGCGCTGCCTGATCCAGCGGCAAGCAGCGACCACGGCGTCCAATTGATGACCATCCATAAGTCCAAGGGGCTGGAGTTCGAGGTAGTTATCATTCCTGAGTTACAAGCCGGCGCCGGCCGCGGCGGATACAAAATGCTCTCCTGGTTGGAGCGCGGCCTTGCCCAACCCGATGAATCCGGCGAGATCACCGAGTTCCTTGTCGCGCCCTTCCAAGCCAAAGGCGCGGAGCGCGGCAGTGCCAAGGCCTGGGTCGATCAGGTCTATCGTCAGCGTGAATCCCAGGAGATGCGCCGCATTCTTTACGTCGCCGCCACCCGCGCCCGCGACCAGCTTCATCTCTTCGCCCGTCCCGCCTACAACGTCGAAGCCGACGGCGCTCTCAGCCTTGCCGAGCCTTCCGCCAGCCTGCTGGCCACGGCCTGGCCCGCGCTTGAAGACGAAGTGCGCGCCCGCTTCGAGATATGGAAAGCCGCTCGTGCGAACGCCGCGCCCGCCGAAGAGCAAGTCCTCGAATCCATAGCTGCCGCCGGCGAAAGCAATCTGCTCGCGATGCCTTCCCCGATCAAGCCAACGCTGCTGCGCCGTCTGCCGTCGGAGTTTCATCCGGACGCAGTTTCTTTGCGTTCGCTTCTCGATTCCGAGACCCGGAACGACAGCCCACAAACCCGGGAAGGCTCATCTATCCCATCGCATGAGGGTCCCGCCCTCCGGTGACGCTCTTGTGATGGCGCACGTCCGCGCCCTGTACCCAGAAGATCACGTCTTCGGCGATATTGGTGGCGTGGTCGGCCACGCGCTCCAGGGCGCGGCTGATCATCAGCGCATTCAGGGCCTGCGGAGCTAGATGGCTCTCCTCTTCCATCACCTTGGTCAGCGCCTTGTAGGCCGCGCGGTTCATCGCGTCCACGGCATCGTCCATGGCCAGCACCGAGCGGGCCATATCGGCGTCTGCCTCGATGAACGATTGCAGGCTTCGGCGCACCATCTCGGCAGCCAGCGAAGCCATCCTCGGAATATCCACCGGCAGATCGGCCACCGCCATCTGCTCCATATTCCGCACCCGGTCGCTGATGCTTTTGGCCGCGTCGCCCACCCGTTCCAGATCGGCGTTGATCTTGATTACGCTCAAAATAAATCGCAGGTCGATGGCCATCGGCTGCTCCATCGCCAGCAAATCCAGCGCTGCCTGATCGATGTCCCTCTCCAGGCGATTGATAGCGATTTCGCTGCGGCTGACCAGGTCGCAGATCGACAGATCGCGCACACGATAGGCTTCGATGGCGCGCTGGATGGCCTGCTCGGCCAGCCCAGCCATCACCAGCAGTTGCTCCTTCAATTCGTCGAGGCTTTGCTGAAAGCGTATGCGCGTCATCCGAACCTGCCTGTGATGTAATCTTCCGTGCGCTTGTCGCTGGGGTTGGTGAAAATCTTGTGGGTCACGTCGAACTCCACCATCCGGCCATTCAAGAAGAAGCCTGTCTTCTCTGCCACGCGGGCTGCTTGCTGCATATTGTGAGTCACAATCACAATCGTGTACTGCGACTTCAACTGAAAGATCAGGTCCTCGATCTTAGAGGTGGAAACCGGGTCCAAGGCCGATGCCGGCTCATCCATCAGCAGGACTTCGGGATCGACTGCGAGCGCCCGCGCAATGCACAATCGCTGCTGCTGACCGCCGGAAAGGCTGGCGCCGGATTTCTTCTTCAGGTCGTCTTTCACTTCATCCCACAGAGCTGAGTTTTTCAGAGACTTCTCGACGATCTCATCCAGGACGCGGCGGTTGCTATACCCGTTCAGCTTCAGCCCCGCGGCCACGTTGTCATAAATGGACATGGTCGGAAACGGATTGGGCCGCTGGAAGACCATGCCCACGCGGCGGCGAATCTCGACCGGCTTGGCGTCTTCATAAATGTCCAGGTCGCCGATGCGCACCGTGCCGGTCACTCGCGCGATTGGATTGGTCTCGTGCATGCGGTTCAGGCAGCGCACAAAGGTGCTCTTGCCGCAGCCGGAGGGACCGATCAGCGCCGTCGCATGGTTGGCCGGTATGTCCAGATTGATGTCCTGCAGCGTGTGATTGGTTCCGTACCACGCATTCAGGTTGATTACCTCGATGCCGACGCCCACTTAACTTGCCCCTTTCAAAACGCCGCGGCTGGTGACATAACGCACCAGCGAAACCGCGAGCACGATCAACACAATCAATACCAGAGCCCCGGCCCACGCCAGCCGGTGCCATTCGTCGTAGGGGGAAAGCGCGTAGACGTAAATCTGCAAGGGCAACGCGGCAATGGGCTCGTTGAGCCTCATGCTCCAGCCCACGTTGCCGAAGGCGGTAAAGATCAAGGGAGCCGTTTCTCCCGCCACGCGGGCAAAGGCCAGCATACAGCCGGTAATGATGCCAGGCGAGGCCGTTCTCACGGTAATTGCCAGCACTGAGCGCCAGTTGGGCACGCCCAGCGCCAAAGCCGCCTCGCGCACTGCATTGGGCACCATGAGAAGCATCTCTTCGGTGGTGCGGCAGACGGTTGGAATCATCATGATGCCGAGGGCCACGCCGCCCGAGAGAGCTGAGAAATGCCCTCCAATAGAAAAGCTAAATGCTATGGGGCCGAGCGTAATCTCCGCGGGGATATGCAAAAAGTGTGTTATCGAAGCGAAGTGATGGGAGATATAGTTTGGAAGATGAAAAACATATCTAGACAGGATGCGGTGAGAGAATACAAATTTGGGCACAACAAGCAGAGAGTAAACTGCAATTCCCATCACGATCGAGGGAACGCCGTTGAGCACATCGGCGGTAAAGCGAATCGCGTTGGCAAATTTGGTGCCGCGCCCGTACTCTGCCAGGAAGATGCCGCCGGCAATGCCGACTGGAATGCCGATGAGGCTGCCCACCGCCAGCAGAATCGCCGACCCGACGATGGCGTTGGCCATGCCGCCGCCCGCCTCGCCCACCGGCTTGGGTATTTGCGTGAAGAAGTCCCAACTCAGCGAACTGGCGCCCCTGTAGATGAGATAGATGAAGACGGCCACGAGCGGCGCCACGACCAGCACAGTGGAAAGCACCGCCAGACCGGTGGCCACGCCATCGGTCAGCGTTCGCATCTTGGCTCGCAGCTTGTATTCGGTCTTCAGCTTTTCTTCTCCTGTGCTTATTCCAGATCCCGTTCTTCAATGCGTCGACGATGGCGCACCGCGCGTGACCATCCAGACCAGCAGCCGGGCAAATGCATTCACGATGATGGTCACGATAAACAACGCCAGTCCCAACTCCATCAGCGCGCTCAGATGCAGATCGCCTGAGGCCTCGGCAAACTGATTGGCAATCGCCGATGCCATGGTATTTCCATTCGAGAGCAGCGAGCGTTGAATGTCCAGGCTGTTGCCGATCACCATAGTCACGGCCATGGTCTCTCCCAGCGCGCGCCCCAGCCCCAGAATGATGGCGCCGACAATGCCGATGCGCGCATTGCGCAAGACCCCCATGTGGATCATCTCCCAGCGCGTTGCGCCCAGCGCCAAGACTGCCTCGCGCTGCGAATGCGGCACTGCCAGCATCACCTCTCGCGTGAGCGAAGAGACGATGGGCAGAATCATGATAGCCAGAATCACGCCCGCCGAAACAAAACCCAGCCCGGTGGGATTATCGTCGTTGAAGAATCCGGTCCATCCCAGCAGTTGAATCAGCCACGGATTTACGTGCTCCCGCAGCAGCGGCACCAACACGAAGACCGCCCACAATCCGTAGATCACGCTGGGAATGGCCGCCAGCAGTTCGGTAAGGAAGGCCAACGGCGCGCGCAGCCCGCGCGGGCACATCTCGGTCAAAAAGACCGCCACGCCGATAGCCAGCGGAACCGCCATCAACAGTCCCAAAAACGACGAGACCAGCGTGCCATAGAGGAACGGCAGGGCGCTGAAATGCCCGTTTACCGGATCCCAGTAGATCGGCCTTTTGCTGTAAGTATCGATGTACGTCTTATAGAAAAAATCCAGGCCGAAGTTGCCCCAGGCCAACTTTGAGCGGATCACCAGTTCGGCGGCGATCAGCGCCACGATGCCGAAGATGGTGAGCGCACAGAGCACCATCAGCCAGTGGAAGCCGAGATCGGCAATCGCCGAATTGCCGCGCGCCATAAGGTAGCCGCGCACTCCTGAAATCTCTGCCGCAGCCGCCCCCGCGGGGCGCTGCCCGGCCGGATCGGGCTGGAGTTGAGCTTGGGAGAAACGAATCTCAGGCACTTGAGCAATCACCTTAACAAGGCTACCGGGGTAATGTGAATAGGAGGTTACAACGCCGCGAAATCAAGCGCATACAGATGCAAAATCGGGGAGAATTCCGGCCCTTCCGGGCGCTCCGAACTCAGCCGCCAGGGGGAGAGTATTCGCTGCCGCGAAGCCATTTTACAGGCCACCCCCGGCAAAATAGCTCGATTGACGGAGAAACAGTGTTTTCCGCTTTGTATAAAACGTGTTACAACTCGAACATGGCAAAGGGAAAGCTGGCAACGCCGCCGGGAACCGTCAACCTTCGTATGCTCGCCGAGCATCTTCAGCTCTCGCAGACCACCGTTTCGCTGGTCCTGAACAATTCTCCTTCCGCTAAATCCATTCCCCAGGAGACCCGCAACCGCGTCATGGAGGCGGCCGAGAGGCTCAACTACCGGCCCAACTACTTCGCCCGCTCGCTGCGGCAAAGCCGCTCAATGAGCGTGGGAGTGCTGGCACCGGACCTCAGCGAAGGCTACTTTACCCGCGTGATGAGCGGCGTGGTGCGGGAACTGACCTCGGCCCGCTACTTCTACTTCACCGCCTGCCACGACTGGCGGCGGGAGCTGATCGAGCAGTATCCGCGCATGCTGGTGGAGCGCGCCGTGGACGGCTTTCTGCTGCTGAACACCCCGGCGGACCACATTGAAGTGCCGGTTCCGGTAGTGGCCATCTCAGCCCACAGCGCGGTTGAAAACGTTACTAACATCGTGCTCAACCATCATCTGGCCGTCGAGCAGGCTCTCGCCCATCTGTACGCGCTCGGCCATCGCCGCATCGCCTTCATGCGCGGCCCGCGCGCCATTCCCGACTCGGAGTTCCGCTGGGAGGCCATCCAGAAAGTGGTCAAAGAAATCGGCCTCAAGCTCGACCCCGCGCTGGTCATTCGCATCGACTCCGCGGGATGGTCGATGAAGGCCGGATACCACCCCATGGCCCCCGAGATCGGCTACAGACCCATGCAGGCACTGCTCGATAAGACGCGGGAGTTCAGCGCCATCTTCTGCTTCAACGACATCTCCGCCATCGGCGCCATCCGCGCCCTCAAGGATGTGGGCCTCACCGTCCCCGGCGACGTCTCCGTGGTGGGCTTCGACGACATCCAGTCCGCCGCCTACTCGACGCCCTCGCTCACCACTGTCCGCCAGCCGCTGCTGGAGATGGGCAAGCGCGGCGCGCAGGTGCTGCTGGAACGCATCGCCAACCGCGAAAAACCGTTTCCCGCCGAGATCGTCATGGCCCCTGAGTTAGTCGTCCGCGAGTCCACCGGACCCGCCCCGGCCAAACCGAAGGCCTGAGAATCCTGCTACCATTGGTTTGATATTCGGAAGGGAGAAACCATGCGCTGGTATCACTATCTTGCGTACTTCTTCGGGGGCGCGTTCCTGGCCAACACGCTGCCTCATCTCGGCAACGGGATTTCGGGTCATGCCTTCCAGAGTCCCTTCGCATCGCCTCCAGGGGTAGGCTTGTCCTCCTCAACGGTCAATGTGCTCTGGGGTCTCTTCAATCTCGCCGTCGCCTACCTGCTCATCTGTCGTGTCGGCGACTTCAATCTGCGCAAGACCCAGCACGTGCTCGTCCTCGCGGCGGGCATTCTGGTTATGTCGCTCATGCTGGCCCGCGCATTCGGACGGTTCCACGGAGGGCTGTGAGCCTGGGAACGAAGAAACAATGAGCGCGGCCATTAGGCCCTGCGGGATATTGTCCCTTCCACAGCCGCTTTTTTCACTTGTACCCTGCGGTTTGCCTGACCCAAATAGATATTCATCTTCTCCGTTTTCACCGGAAAACTTCGGTCCTATAGCCCCTTGAGATAGGCGCGAATCTCCGCGCTGGACCAATCCGGGTCGCCGACGAACTTGCGGCGGATGATGCCCTGGCGGTCGATGACGTAAGTCTCCGGCCAGCCATCGGAATGGTAGAGCTTGGCTGCGGTCTCGTTGGGGTCGCGGACAGTTATCAGGTCCACGCGATGGCGGGCGAGGAAGCGCTTGTACGCGCCCTCATCCTCATCGACGCTGACCGCCAGTATGGCCAGATCGGGCCGGTCGTGGTGCAGTTGAATCAGCGCCGGCATCTCCTCGACGCAGGGCGCGCACCAGGTGGCCCAGAAGTTGAGCAGGACGACCTTCCCCCGGTAGTCGGCCAGATGAATCGACGTGCTCCCGTCGCTGACGGTGAAGTCCGGGGCCGGCTTGTCCACGTGGGCCGGATGCGCGCCGCGGTCGCAGCCCGTAGCGAGGGCCAGCGCCGGCAGCAGAGCGAGAGTGAGAAATCGAGGGAAGCGCACATCTTTATAATACGGAGCGAAAGGCATAAATGGGCGATGGAGAACCGGAGGCCGGATCAGGCCGTGGCAGGCGCGTATAAGCCGGTGCTGGGACTGACCGATGAACCTGTCGGGCAGGTGGAGTTGCCGGTACTGCGAGGCACGGTATTCGATCAGCCGGAGCCGGAGGAGTTGATCGCGCTTACGGTCATCGTTCCGGCGCGCAACGAGGAGGACTGTATAGGCGCTTGCCTCAGCTCACTGGTCGCGCAGTCTGAGCAGATATTCGAGCTGGGCCGGGATTGGGAGCTGGTGGTAGTGGACGACCGCTCCACCGACCGGACCGCTGAGATTGCCAGCGGGTTTGCCGGGATTGAGGTCATCGAGGCGGGCAAACTGGCCCAGGGCTGGACCGGCAAGAACAACGCCGTCTGGACGGCGGCCAAGAGAGCGCGCGGGCGCTGGCTGTTGTTTACCGACGCGGATACAATTCACGAGCCGGGCAACCTGCGCAGGGCGATGCACGAGGCCGCGCGGCACCAGGTGGGCGTACTGAGCTACTCGCCTCGGCAGGTCGTCGGCGGGTTGGCGCAGTGCTCGCTGATGCCGCTGGTCTTCTGCGAACTGGCGCTGGCCTATCCGCCCGCCAAGGTCTCCGACCCGAACCAGCGCATCGCCGCCGCCAACGGGCAGTTCCTGCTGGTCGAGCGCGAGGCCTATCGCCGCCTCGGCGGCCACGCTGGGGTGGCCGATAAGGTGCTGGAGGACGTTGAACTGGCGTTTCTGGCCAAGCGGCGCAGGGTGGGGCTGCGCTTCCGCTATGCCGACGATGCCGTGGCCACGCGCATGTACCGGACAACCGCGGCAATGGTTGAGGGCTGGACCAAGAATCTGGCGCTGCTGTTCGACAATTGTTTTGCGTTGGCTCTCTGGCGCGCTCTCGATATTGCGTTGTTGGCAGGGCTGCCGGTGCTAGCGGCCTGGTTGTGGAACGCGCGTCTGATGGAGCGCTCGCTGCAATGGCTGGGCGCGGGGTGGCTGCTGGCGCTGTTGTGGCTGCGCACCCTCTTCCGCTTCTATGCGCGGGTAGCCAAATCCAACTTTTCCTTTCTCGATTGCGCCCTCGCGCCGCTGGGCCTGCCGCTGTTTGTGGCGCTGCTCTGCCGCAGTTGGTTCCAGCACCGGATATTGAAACGGGTAAGCTGGAAGGGACGGAGTTACGCGGAGTAGCCGCCTGCGGAAAGAATTCTCGCCGGGGAAAAGTCTTCTTCGATTCAGCCTGCAAAAACGCGGGCTTGATCGGAGCTTCCTAAAGCCGCGCCCTTGCAAAACCGGTAAATGCTTTTTGAATCTAATTCGTTATCGGCAGGTCATCGGTTCGAATCCGATCTTCGGCTCCATTCACTTTCCCGGCTATGCCGCTCTGGTGGCCTTCGTGTTTTATAGGACAGCTTCGGGCCTATCCGGTTTCAGTGCATTTACCGTCGGTTATCCACAGATACCTTCCCGCGGTCCAAGCCGGCGCGAACCAAATCAGATACCTGTTATCCACGCATTTTTTTATTGCGCAGGTGGATCGCGTCTGCTTATCCACACATAATCTAGGCATACTCTTGGCATGATCGCAGCAAGAGTTGTTCCTCGATAACTGTTCCAGAAGTCGAATCCAGGAATCGAATCCAGGGCGCACGGTCGAGAACCTGTATTCAAGTCGAGAGGCCTCGCACGATTACCCACGGGAGCACTGAAGAGTGACCAGCTATAGCCGCCAGGACGTTTTGCGCATCCTGCAGATCAGCTCTCGCCAGTTGCAGGGCTGGGAGCGGGCCGGACTTATTGCCCAGCAGCAGACCTACACGTTCCAGGATCTCGGACAGTTGCGGACCTTGCGCATTCTGCGCGAGGAGGAGGTGCCCGCAGCCTCGATTCGGCACTCGATCATGGCCATGAAAGCCGTGGCGGGAATGGCAAACCCGTTGCTGGAGGCGTGCCTGGTGAGGACCGGAACGCGGCTGGCTTTCCGCCACTGCGGCGCCATGGTGGACCCCATCCGCCGCCAGTTGCTCTTCGACTTCGAGCGTCTCGACCGGATGGACCGGCCGTCAGCCGTCTCCGAGCCGTATCCGCTGCCCATGCGGGGCGCGGACGGCGCACGCGGCGTACAGGACCGTTTTCTGGCCGCGGTGCAGGCAGAGGAGACGGGCGAGAAGCAGCGCGCCATCACACTCTACGAGGAGATTCTCGAACTCGATCCGGCGTATGCGCCGGCCTATATCAACCTGGGAACCATCCACTTTCATCTGCGCCAGTACGACCGCGCCGAGCAGCTTTATCGCCGCGCCACCGAGACCGATCCCGGCTATGTGCTGGCATTTTTCGATCTAGGCAATGTGCTGGATGAGTTGCAACGGCCAGATGAGTCCGTCGCCGCCTATCGGCAGGCCGTCGCGCTGGCTCCCCGTTACGCCGATGCCCACTACAACTTGGCGCTGGCCCATGAGCGCCGGGGTGAGCGCCGTCAGGCCCTGCGCCACTGGCATGCATACGTCAAGCTGGACAATGGCGGACCCTGGGCCGACCACGCCCGCGGCCAGATTCACAAGCTGCTGAGCATGGAAAAGCTCGAGATCGCATGGCGCGCGGACTGCTTTATCCCGCCCCGCAAGAGCACTGCGGCGCTGGAATTGGTTTAAGAATCCATCTGAGAATGTGAGCGTAGAAAGGGACGGGGCTTATAGGCTGCGGAAACCTATCCTTGCGGTAGGTCGGAATTGGTAAGTGAGGGCTAAAGCTCTCGTTGATTTTGCTTGGTTTATGTATGGGCTAAAGCCCGTGCCGTTCACGCAAGACCAAGTCAATCGTCAGTCGGCAGAGTCTTTCTGGCGTGTGGCCTTTACGGCCGACAGAATCCCCACGCCAATCATGACTATCGCGCCCGCGACAATCCAATGCGTTGGCAAACGCGGCAGGTGCGCGGCGTAAGCCAATCCGCAGATCGGGATTGCGTATCCAGCAGCGTAAATTCCTAACGATGTTGGATATGCAGGGTTGCGGGTTGCGTCCAGCTTTGCGGACGAGCATGGCTCTCAGTTCACACCAGGTTCGCTCGTTTAGCAGTCCGCGCTTTACTGGGAGGGGGATCGAGGAGTTTGGGCCTGGTTGCGTTTTCCTCGGGCAGTTCATCGTGCAGAACCACGTTAAGCAGCGACGTGTGAACCCGGATGCGGCCGTTGTATTCGATGTAGCCGAGCTTCCTGAAGCGATTCATGAAGAAGCTGACGCGCGACCGGGTGGCGCCGATCATCTCCGCAAGAGTCTCTTGTGTTACCGGCGGGATCAGCGCTTCCGGCTCTCCCGGCTGTCCATATTCAGCCATCAAGAGCAGTGTTCGCGCCAAGCGCCTCTCGCTGGAGTTGAAGAGTTGATCGACGAGATCGGCCTGAGTTCGGATGCCCCGCGCCAAGATAAACTTCATGAAGAAGTCGGAGAACTCATGCTCCTCGCACAGTACGCGGAGCATCCGGGTTCTCTCGATCTTGAGCGCCACGCAGGCGATAACCGCCGAGGCCGTGGAGGTTCGCCGTCCTCCCTCTCCCGCCATCGACTCCTCGCCAAAAAAGTCCCCCGAGGCAAGCAGCGTGACTGTCGCCTCTTTTCCTCTCTTGGAGACGACGGTCTGCTTTGCCCGCCCGCTCTGAAGATAAAATACAGAGTTGGCCGAGCCGCCCTGAGCAAAGAAATTTCCCTTTGCCCTGTGACGGACGATACTTCGTCCCGGCCCATCGGTGGCGAGAAAGACGGCGGTATTGAAGGGTTTCTTCGCTGCGTCAACCATTGAATCGGCTTCCTCTCGAATACGGATCGGCTGCGGATGAGCCTTATCGCGGCTGTATACGGCAGAATGAATCGCAATTCCGCTCCACAGCGCGCTATGATTCGCACCTCCCAACAGTTTTCCACGGTAATAGGCAAAAGTCTGAGCGATATTGCTCTACGGTTACAATGTCTGCTGCGTCTAATTCAGCAGAGGTAAGCAGGCTTGAATTGCAGAAGTTCTTTTGCGGCGAACTCATCTCGAAGGGAGCAATCGGCATGAAGAAGCAGGGGATGGCGATTTGGATGGCAGCCGCGATGCTGTCGATGGCTGCGCCGGCGTTTACGCAGAGTGACAATCGCGCGGGTCAGGGACAGGCCGTGGTGACGATTCTCCCCAAACAGCACGGCGAGTCGCTTGCGGCCGTCTCCACGCAGGACGTGAATGTCAAGGTTAATGGAAATGAGTCCAGCGTGACCGAGTGGGTGCCGCTGCGGGGCGCGGCGGACTGGCTGGAGCTGGTGCTGCTGATCGACGGCGCGGCCCGCAACCTGGCCCAGTTCGGCGAGATTACGCAATTCATCCAGGGCCTGAGCCCGCATACCAAGGTTGCTATCGGGTATATGCAGAATGGAAGCGCCGTTCTGGCCGGTTCGCTGTCCGCAGACCATGCGCAGGTGTTACATGGGCTTCATATTCCCGGAGGTGGGGCCGGTTCCAGCATCGGCCCTTACTTCTGCCTCTCCGACCTTGCCAAGCACTGGCCTTCGGCGGAGCGCGGGGTGCGGCGCGAAGTGGTGCTGGTGACCGACGGCGTGGATGCCTATGACCGGCGCTACGACCCCGAAGACCCTTATGTTCAGGCCGCAATCGACGATTCCGCGCGCGCGGGACTGGTGGTTTACTCGATCTACTGGAGCAGCCAGACGGCAGGCAGCTTCTCCGGCGAGGGCTTCGCCGGCCAGAGCCTCTTGCAGATCGTGACCCAGGCGACGGGCGGCAACAGCTATGGGCTTGGGACCGGCAATCCGGTTTCGTTCCAGCCGTATTTCGAGGACCTGGCCCGCCGCTTGGAGAATCAGTACCGGCTCGGCTTTGCCGCCCAGCTGGACCGCAAGCCCGCAGTCGAAAGCCTCAAACTGAAGGTCGGCGGAATGGCGGCTTCGGTCACCGCTCCGGAGTGGGTGTTTGTCGATCATGCGGGCGCGACGGCGAAGTAAGAGCGGCGGGTTACTGTGAGGCGGTCCGGCGCAGCCAGTTCAATTGTGCGTCTGGGCATTGGGAAAGGAATACAATCGAACGTTAGAAGCCATCTCTTAAACACAATTCAGCCCACAGAAAACATACCTCAGGGGCTAAAGCCCCGGTAGTTATGCGGAGTTTATGTGCGGGCTAAAGCTCATACCCTTCGGCGCTTATGTTTTTTGGTAGGTTAGAAACGCATGATTCCTGCTCTTGTATTGATCGTCACGATTGTCGCTCTCGCCATTCCCTCGGCGGTGATTTTCATTCCCTGGACAATGATTACCGGCAATGCGATGCCGCTCTATCGCGCTTCGAACTTTATCGTGCGCACAGCTTTCCGGCTGGCGGGGATTCGCGTCGAAGTCGAGGGTCTGGACCGCATTCCGGCGGGTACGGCGTGCATCTTCATGGCCAATCACGTCTCCAATCTCGACCCTCCAGCGCTGATCCCAAACGTCCCCGGCCGCACCTCGGCTTTCAGCAAGCGTTCAATCATGAAGATTCCCGCACTGGGTTACGGCATGAAGCTGGCGGATTTCATTCCTGTAGACCGCGACGGCCGCGTGGAGAGCGCGCAGGAGAGCATCGCCGCGGCAAGGCGCGTACTGGAGAAAGGCATCCACATCACGACCTTCGTCGAAGGTACGCGCTCCAAAGACGGGCGGCTGCTGCCCTTCAAGAAAGGTCCGTTCTACCTGGCGATGGAGACCGGCGCGCCGTGCATTCCGGTCTCCCTTTACGGCACCGAAAGCATGATGGCCAAGCACAGCCTGCGCCTGCATCCGGGCACGGCGCGCATCGTCTTCCACGCGCCCGTGAACCCTAGCGACTATGCCACGCGCGAAGAGTTGCTGGCGGCGGTGCGGGCGGCGATTGCGTCGGGGCTGCCGGAGTGGATGCGGGGGTAGAATTCAGATCTGACTTACGGCTGAATGATCGCGTTATAGCCATCGTTGAGCAGCTTCAGGCGCCATTGGTTGGCCTCGTCGCGGCTGGCGAAGGGGCCAATCCGCACGTGGATGAGGCTGTCCGCCGGATCGCGCTGCTCGGCGACCGGATATCCGCGCTGGCGCAAGGCGTTGGCCAGCACATCGGCGTCCTCCGCGTGGGAGACGGCGGCTATTTGCACCATAAGCGCCGGGGCGCTGGCCGGCTGGACTGTGAGGTTTCCGGTTGGTCTTGCCGCCGGCTGCTGCGCGCTGGCTGCGGCGGGCAGGGCTGGACGCACGGCTGGCTGGATGGGTGCGGGGCTTGCTTCAGCGGCTGAGTCAGTGGGCGCAGCGGCATCTGTTGACGGCTGCCGGCCGGCATCGTTCTGTTGCGGAGCGGAGCTGGGTTCGGGCGTGGCCGAGGGCTTGGGCTGTGAATTGGCTGACGTGGAAGAAGCATCGGAGGCTGGCTGCGTGCCTGCCTGTGAGCCGCGATGGCCCACTATGTACCCCCAACCGAAGAAGGCTCCGCAGAGCAGCGCCAGACCGAGAAAGATACACACCAGCATGAATGGCCCGAGCGTCAACTCGGTATCGCGCCGGGACTCGACCGGCTCCTGCTCTTCTTCGTCAAATATTCCTTGCATTCCCGCCCTCTGGTTGACGACAATTTTTCGATCCGGCGCGACCGGGTTGAAAAGATGGAAGACAAAACAACAGCCTATTTAGTGGTATCCCACCCTAGCCGCAAAAACAAAGACGCGGCGCGGGTGGGGCACCCAGCTATTGTGTGGCTTCCGGCTCAACGGCCGCTTACTTATTCTCAGCCGGCGGCGCGACCGACACGCTCATCTTGTTCAGCAGCGTGAGCAACTCCATAGGCAGCGGGAAGACGATGGTGGTGTTCTTCTCGACGCCAATCTCGGTGAGGGTTTGCAGGTAGCGCAACTGTAGGGTCATCGGTTCGGTGGCCAGTAGATGGGCGGCATCCACCAGCTTTTGCGCGGCGTTGAATTCGCCCTC
>Ga0181536_10002875_pt1 | contig 19083 bp, 24 predicted proteins | sample PEATcosm2014_Bin_41_FD_121105 | JGI IMG/M metagenome (GOLD analysis project Ga0181536, IMG submission 121105) | Peatland microbial communities from MTU Mesocosm Facility, Houghton, MI, USA - PEATcosm2014_Bin17_60_metaG | ecosystem: Environmental > Terrestrial > Soil > Wetlands > Peat | place...
CCGATCTCGTCGCTGCCCGGATCACCCCAGTCCGATGCCGCGAGCTGCGCGCGCAACTCGGCGATCGTCGGCGCCGCGACAAAGCGCGCCCAACCGACGTTCAAAGCGCCCAGCGTAAATTCCGGTTCGGGCGGCGCTCCGCCGAATTGGGCGAACCGCCCGAGGAGGTTGGCGATCTCGAAACCGGCCGCCAGCGGGCGGATCCGTTCCGCCCCGCTGGGCCGCGACCAACCGGCGAGAATCCGCAGATGCCACAGCAGCGTCGCGAAAACGCCGCGCTGCGCGGCGCGCAAGTCCATGCCGGGCCGCACGTCGCGGCCGTACGGCGTGCGCACCAGCTCGGCGAGCGCCGCGTCGAGCGACGGCAAGGCCGCGAGCCGATCTACGCCCAGCCGGCCCAAGCGGCGGAGTGCCAGTCCCCGGCCACGCGTTGCCACCGCGACCCAATCCGCGTTCACGACGCCGGCTCCAACACGCGGCCCACCAGCTCGCTGACGAGCGGCGGTGCTCCAGCTTGTACGGCCCGGTCGATGCGGTCCGCCTCGGCGGCGCCGGCCGCCACGATCCGGCCGGCTTCCGCTTGCGCACGTTCGAGTTGCTCGGTCGCCGTGGCGGCTTGGTCGGCGGCTGCCGCCGCGCGCGCGTCGTCTACCCGGCGGCGCGCACGGTCGGTAGCATCCGCCCGCATCCATTCGGCATCGGCTTGCGCTTGTGCGGTCAGCGTCTGCGCTTCGCGCTGCGCCCCTTCGAGCGCCGCGAAGACCGGGGCCAGCTCGGCCTCAAGCTCCGAACGCCGGTCGACGGGAACGCCGGCCGTCGACGGCGCGCCCGGCACGCCGCCCTGAAAATAGCGCAGAAACCTGCCGAAGGCGAACATCGCTAGTCGATACGCTTCTGGAAGCGCAAGACCGCCAGCGTGAAGACCGCGAAACCGAGCGCGGTCAGCATCGCGAGTTGCGGCCACAGGTCCTCGATGCCGACGCCCTTGATGATCACGCCGCGCACGATGGTCAGAAAATAGGTCAACGGGACCGCATGGGAGATCCATTGCAGGGGCACCGGCATCGACGCGATCGGGAAGATGAAGCCCGACAGCAGCATGCTCGGCATCAAGAGGAACTGGATCAGCTGCACGGCTTGGATGTACGTCTTGGCGACCGTCGACACGAACGTACCCATGCCGAGCGTCGTGAAGAAGAATACGAAGACGGCCAGGTAGAGCAAGATCAAGCTGCCGGCGATCGGCACGTGAAACCACAACGTAGCGAGCAGCAGGATCGTGGTGACGTTGACGTAGCCGATCGCGATCAGCGGGATCATCTTGCCGAGCATGAGCTCCGACGATCGAATCGGGCTGACGATCAGCTGCTCGAGCGTTCCCAGCTCGCGTTCGCGCACGATCGTGCTCATGCTCAAGAACGTCATCGTGAACTGCATCACCAGCGCTAGTACGCCCGGAACGATGAACACTTCCTGGCGTAGCGCGGGGTTGTACCAGGCTCGCGTGCGCACGTCGATCCCGACCTTCGGCTGCGGCAAGCCGTCCATCTGCAGTTGCCGGATCACGAGTCCCTGCGTCACGTTGTTCCCGATCGCATCGGCGACCGAGAGGCTCGTACGCGCGGCGGTCGCGTCGGAGGCGTCGACGGCGACCATGACCGAGGGCTTCTTGCGCTCGTGCAGCAGCGTCGCGTAGTCCGGCGGAATGACGATGCCCGCCACCGCGTCGCCCTTCTCGATGCGCCGCACGACGTCGCCCATGTTGCCGGCGTTATAGGCGATCGAGAAGTACTGCGAGTTGACGAAGGAGCGCAACAACTGGCGGCTCTCGGCGGTCTGCGACATGTCCCAGACGACCGTGGGCTGGTAGCGCACGTCGCTCGAGAGATATCCGTAGAGCACGACCTGCACCAGGGGCATCAAGAACATCGAGACCATCGTGCGCCGGTCGCGCAGAAATTGCGTGAACTCCTTGACCGCGATCGTCCACACGCGCCGCCAGTTCACAGCGTGCTCTCCCCGGCGTCCGACCGGCGCACGACGTCGGCGAAGACGTCCTCGAGCGACGGTACGATCGGCGTGAAGGCCGGGATCCCGAGCCCGTCGCAGGCGTGCCGCAGCAGCGCCAACTCCGCTTGCTCGCCGACCGTCACGTGCAGAGACGACCCGTAGAGCGAGGCGGCACGCACGAACGGCAGGCGTTCGAGGGGTTCGAGATAGGCGACGTTGCTGTCGCTGACGATTTCGACCGTGAGCCCCATCCGCGGGTCCCGCTTGAGCGCATCGGGCGCCCCTTGCGCGATGATCTTCCCGCCGTAGATCAGCGCCAGGCGGTTGCAGTGTTCGGCCTCGTCGAGGTAGTGCGTGGTGACCATGATCGTCGTCCCTCCGTCGGCCAATCCGACGATCAGATCCCAGAACTCGCGGCGCGAAACGGGATCCACGCCCGAGGTCGGTTCGTCCAAAAACAGCATTTGCGGGCGGTGTAGCACCGCACACGCCAGCCCCAAACGCTTGCGCGTGCCGCCCGGCAGCGCGCCCGCCAACTCGTCGCGGTATTGGGTCAACCCGATGCGCGTCATCCATGATTCGACGACGGTGCGCTGCTCGCGCCCGTACATGCCGAACAGGCCGGCATACAAGCGCATGTGCTCTTCGACCGTGAGGTCGTTCCACAAGCTCGAACCCTGGGTCATGTAGCCGATGCGCAGCTTTACGGCTTCGGGATCGCGCGCCACGTCGTAGCCGAGCACGAGGGCGCGGCCCGACGTCGGCGGCATCACGCCGCACAGCATCCGGATCGTCGTCGACTTCCCCGAACCGTTGGGCCCGAGAAAGCCCCAGATCTCGCCCGCCCCGATCGTGAAGCTGATCGCGTCGACGGCGCAAAAGTCGCCGAAGCGGCGCGTCAACTTCTCGGCCTGAACGCTCGGCGCGGCGCTCACGCGGTCAACCGCGCGACGAATGCGTCCTCGAGCGAAGCGGGAATCGTCCGTACGGTCGTGCCCTCGATGCCGGCCGCATCGAGCCGCCGGCGCACGTCCGGGAGCGCCTCTGCGGCGGAGGACACGAGCACGTGCAGCGTTTCGCCGAAGATTTCCACGCTGCGCACCAGCGGGTCTCCGCGCAACGCTCGGCGCGCTTCGCTGCGCCGCGCACACGCGACTTCCACGACGTCGCCGTGCACGTGCGCCTTGAGATCGGCCGGGGTTCCGCATTCCAGGATCCTTCCGCGGCTGATGAACGCAACGCGGTTGGCCCGTTCGGCCTCGTCCATATAGGGCGTGCTCACCACGATCGTCGTGCCGGTGCGGTTGATGCCGTAGAGAATGCGCCAAAACTCGCGCCGCGACAGTGGATCGACGCCGGCCGTCGGTTCGTCGAGCAAGATCGTCTTCGGGCTGTGGATCAGCGTGCACGCCAACGCCAACTTCTGCTTCATCCCGCCCGAGAGGTCTTCGGCCCGGCGATCGTAGAATGCGGCGAGTGCGAAGTCGGCGAGAAACCGCTGCGAGCGCTGCGCGAAGTCGGTTCGGTTCACGCCGAAGATATCGCCGTAGAAGCGCAGGTTCTCGATGACCGACAGATCGGGATAGAGGCTGAAGCGCTGCGGCATGTAGCCGATCTCCGCCTGCACGCGATTGCTGTCGCGAACGACGTCGACGCCGTCGACCGACAGCGTGCCGCCGTCGACCGCGAGCGCTCCGCAGATCAAACGCAGCAGCGTCGTTTTGCCGGCGCCGTCGGGCCCGACCAGCACGAAGATCTCGCCGCGGGCCACACGCAACGAGAGACGATCGACCGCGACCGTCGCTCCGAAACGCCGCGTGACGTCCGCGATGTCGATCGCCGCTTCGGTTGCGGCCACCTCAGGTGCCGATGACGGCGTCGGCCGGCAGGCCAGGTTTGAGCGAGCCCGTCGTGTCGGTGAACTGCAGTTTGACGCGGAAGACGAGGTATTCGATCCGCTGGTCTTTGGTCTGCACGTTCTCCGGCGTGAACTCGGCGCTGGTGCTGATCTCCGTGACCCTTCCGGGGAACGTGCGGCCCGGCAACCCGTCGACCGTCACGTCGGCGCGCGCACCGGTCTTCACGTGCGGCAGATCGCTCTCGCTGACATAGACGTAGAGGTAGGGATGGCTGAGGTCGCCGACCGTCAGCACCGCCCCGCCGGGCTGCACGAGGTCGCCCACCTCGAAGTTGTGCGAGATGACGAAGCCGTCGAACGGCGCGCGTAAGTCCGTTTCGTTCCACTGGTCCTGCGCCAGGCCGAGCGCCGCGCGCGTCTGCGCCAGGGTCGCTTCGGCGGCCAGCACCTGCGCGCGCCGCTGCGCGACCAGTTCCGCTTGCGCCCGCGCCGATGCCAGTGCCGCCAGCGATTGGTGCCGCTGCAGGTTGGTGGAGGCGACGTCGAGACGCCGCAGGCGGACGCCGGCCTGCTCGGCCTGAGCCACGGCTACCGCATCGTGCGCCGCGGTCAGTTGCGCGGCGGCGGTCGCGTCGGCCGCGGTCGCGTCGTCGAGCTGTTGGCGCGGTGCGTCGCCGGTCGCGACGAGGCTGCGTGCCCGCTGCACGTCGATCTGGGCGTGCGCGTAGGTCGCCTGGGCGGCGGCGAGTTGCGCTTCCGCCTGGGCGACGCCGAGCACGCTCGTGCGCGTTTCGATCGAAAGGTTCTCGTCGGCTTGGCCGACGCGCGCGCCGGCGATGCCGACGTCGGAGCGCGCCGACGTCAAGGTGGTCGTGTAGGTTTGACCCTGGAGCGAGTAGGCGGCTTGGGCCGCGGCGACTTGCGCGGCGGCCGCGGCAACGTTCGCGCGCGCCTTGTCGATGCTCAGCGCCGGATCGGTCTGCTCGAGCCGGCCCAGCAGCTCGCCCTTCACGACGCGGTCGCCGTCGTGCACGCGCAGGTCGATAAGCCGGCCCTGTACCTTCGGCGCGACGTCGCTCTCGATCGCCTCGATCGTCCCCGATGCCGCAATGCCGGCGACCGGGTGCAGGTTCGACAAAACGACGGCCACCCCGATCGCCGCCGCGACGGCGATGACCGCCAGCACGAGAGCCACGCGCCCCAGCCGGGACGGCCGGGCAACCGGCCGCGCCGGAGACGGCAGATCGATCGGTGGCAGCGTCGGGCCGGGGCCGGCGGCCCCGATTCCCGGTTCGGGCTTCATCACGTCGCTCATAGCCCCACCTTAGTCGGGTGAAATGAAGTGAAAGCGAAGTACGGTGAAGGGGTACTTCACCTCCGCTTCACCTGGCCGGGGTTATAATCGGAATATGAAAACGCCAGAACCCGAACGTCAACACGAGCAGATCGAGCCGTCCCCACATCACGGGCCCGATGAACGCGCGGATGAAAAGCGCGCGCTCGAGCACCTCAAGCGCGATGTCGGCATGAACTACGATGCTGGTTTCGGCTCCTTGCTCGATGATACGGCCGCCGCCGACATCGCCCGTGCACGTGACGAGCATCGCCGCGCCAAAGAGTGATCGTCTGCGCTGACGCGCGCAACGTGCGAAGGTTGCGGCCGGTACCTTCGCAGAACCTTCGTCGGCTCGTAACATCCGGATTGTATGCTGGGAACACATCGCCGGAGGACAAGCCGTGAACCCAACCCAGATTTTTGTCGATCGCTACGATGCCGGACGGCGGCTGGCCCAGTTGCTGCTGCGGTATGCCGGACGGCGGGACGTCATCGTGCTCGCGCTTCCGCGCGGCGGGGTGCCGGTGGCGTACGAGATCGCCCAGCACTTACACTTACCGCTCGACGTTTTTACCGTGCGCAAGATCGGTTTACCGTTCCACGAGGAATTCGCGATGGGCGCGATCGGAAGCGGCGGCGCCTGCGTGTTCAACTACGACGTGATCGACGCGCTGCACGTCTCGCATACCAGCGTGGCGCAGGCGGTCGTGCGCGAGCGGCGCGAGCTCGACCGGCGCGAGCGGGCGTACCGCGACGATCGGCCGTTTCCGCAGCTCGCCGACAAAACGCTGATCGTCGTCGACGACGGCATCGCGACCGGCGCGTCGATGCACGTCGCGATCACCGCGTTGCGCGAGCGTAATCCGGCCCGCATCATCGTCGCGGCCCCGGTCGGCTCGGAAGACGGCTGCACGCTGGTGCGCCGCTACGCGGACGAGCTCGTCTGCGCGGTCATCCCACACGCGTTCGGCAGCGTAGCACAATACTACAGTCACTTCGAGCAGCTCGACGATGAATCCGTACGGAGCCTGCTCGGCACCAGGGCGCTCGCGTCATGAAGGCCGATTTCCGCCTCCAGGAAGACGTCGTCGACGAACTGGCCTACGATCCTTCGCTCGATGCATCGCGCATCGCCGTGGCCGTCAAGGGCGGGATCGCGACGCTGAGCGGCACGGTTCCGACCTACGCCGACAAACTCGCGGCCGAAGCCGCCGCGTCGCGGGTTACCGGCATTCGTGCGGTGGCGGCCGAGCTTGCAGTCGAGGTGCCGCAAGCGCATCACCGCACCGATGCCGATATCGCTGCAGCGGTGCTCGAGGCACTCTCATCCGACGTTACGGTGCCGGCCGAACGGATCTCGGTGACCGTCGACCACGGCTTCGTGACGCTCGCCGGCGAGGTCGACTGGGCCTACCAGAAAGAACGCGCGCACCACGCGCTGGCGCACCGTCCCGGCATCCGGTCGATCGACAACCGGATCACGATCGCGCCGCGACCGGCAGCCGGCGACGTGAAGGCGAACTTGCGCAAAGCGCTCGAACGGCAGGCCGACCTCGATGCCGAAAAGCTCGAGGTGGAGGTCGCCGGCGACACCGTCGTCCTCCGCGGCCGCGTCAATTCGATCGCCGAGGGGCTTGCGGCCGCCCGTTCGGCCTTCGCCGTGCCCGGCGTGACCCACGTCCGAAATCTCACCTACGTGGACACGGAGCCCGGCTGAGTCAACGAACGAACGCGAGACCGGCGATCCCGACGCCGGCCAGCGCCAGGACGGCTAACGCGATGACGCTGAACAGGCCGGCACGCAAGCCGCCGAACGCGATCGAATAACAGGCTTTGAGGACGTTGTTCGACGAGGCCGCGATCAGCACGGCGCCGCCGAGCGCCGCCAGCGGCAACCCCGGCACACCGCCCTGCGCCAGACTGAGAACGAACGGGTCGATGTCGGATACGCCGACGACCGCGGCCAGCGCATAGATGCCGCTGATGCCGAAGCGCGACTCGACGAACGACGACAGAAGCGCGACCGCCACGAAGGCGAGCGCAAAGGCTACCGCCGGTCCGAGTTCGAGCGGGTTACCGCTCTGCGCCGGTTTCAGCGCTGCAGCCGGCTGGGGAAGCCGCCGGTACCACCAGCCGGCGGCCAGCAAGGCTGCCGCCGCCAAGCCGAGGAGCGGCGCTACGATGGCGCGCGCCAGGGCAGCATCGAAGACCGTGATGACCACGAGGATGCGCAGGTACATGACCCCGGTTGCCAGCACGATGCCGGCCTGGCTTTGGCGCAGCGTCGCCGGATCGTCACGCGTGCGCCGCGCGAGGACGACCGTGGTCGCGGTGGATGAATAGAGGCCGCCCAGCGCCGCCATCCACAATCCGCCGGAAAAACGAACCGCGTACCGCTGGACGAGATAGCTCGCGTAGGAGAGGCCGCAAACCACCACGAGCGCAAGCCACGCTCCGCGCGGCGTGATCGAGGTCAGCGGCGTTACCGGTACCGCCGGCAGCAGCGGCAGAATGAGACCCGCCAGGATCAGGAACTCCGCCGCCGTGACGATCTCGCCGAGCTCGACGCGCTGCGCGAACGCGTGCAGCCGCGAACGGCCGGTGAACAGCAACGTGGCCGTCACGGTCGCGCCGACGGCAATCCAATACGGAAAGGCCACCACCACCGCGCCGAGCACGTATGCGAACACGTTCAGCACGATCACGATCAATCCGACATTGCGCTGGCCGGACTCGTCGCGCTCTTGGAGATGCTGCCAGTAATACGCGACCATGCACGCGCCGACGAAGAACAAGCCCACGGTGAACGGGATCAGCCACCGTGGGTCGAGCAACAGGAGCAAGGCGCCGAGGAGCGCCAGCAGCGGAAACGTGCGCACGCCGCCGGGCCGGCGTATTCCGGCGCGCAGGAAGACGTCTTCGTAGGCCAAGCCGAGGAAGAAACTCAAGCCGAAAACGAAGGCGAAATCGGCGGCCAGACTCCACCCCGCCGCCGGCGTGGTCACGAGATCCATGAACCTCCTACGCGGACCGCCTTCACGTGATCTTCCGAAACCGCCTGTACGTTCGGAAGCGGCCCAACGGGCCACGGCACGTGAAAGGACCCTCAGACATGTCAACCCAAGCCCCAGCGAAGAACGGAACCAACAGTACCACGGCGGTCGCAGTGCGCCAATCGCGACTCCCGCGCGATCCATTTCGCAGCTTCGAAGCGATGCGGCAGCTGATGGACGCGATGTTCGAGAACCGCTTTCCCGCCGATTTCAACGTGGCCATCGAACCGGCAGTGAACGTCTACGAAAAGGACGGCACCTACACGCTCGAGTGCGCGCTGCCGGGCTACAAAAAGGACGACATCAAGATCGAAGCGCGCGGCGACGAGCTTTCGATCTCCGGCTCGTATTCGCGCGAGAACAACGAAGACCACAACCACTACCACCGCCACGAACTGCGACAAGGCTCGTTCAGCCGCATCGTCGACCTGCCGCAAGAAATCAATCCGGATAGCGTGACGGCGAAACTGGAAAACGGGTTGCTGATCGTTAGCCTGAAACCCATGACGGTAACGAAGAGCAAGAGCATCCCGGTCAACGGCTGATCGTTCATGGAGGATCCGGGCGTGAGCTGCTCACGCCCGGCTTTTTTGTCCTTGAACTGCGCGTTCACGACTCGTTCACGCGCAGGCGCGACGATACGAACATGCTGAAACTCGCTCTCGCGGCTTTGTTCGTCCTCGCCGCCGCACCGCTCGCCGCCGGCGCACAGACGCCCGCTCCCAAGATTCCCGCCTATGCGCGAGCCGCTTCCGACGTGACGATCAGGGGCCGGATCGTGACCGCCGCTCCGTTCCACCTCACGGTGCACGATGACAAGGGCACGATCGACGACGTTACGCTACACCGCGGAACGATCATCAACCCGACCGGCCTGACGCTGGCGACGGGGATGCGCGTGAAGATCATCGGCTACGCCGCCGGCACGACCTTCGCGGCGAACGAGATCGATACGCCCTACACCTATAGCGGGCCGCTGCCGGCCCCGTTCTACTACGGCCCGGGCTGGTGGTATCCCGGCTTCGGGTACGGCTACGGCCCGGCGTTCGGCTTCAACGTACGCATCGGACCGAATCCGGGCTTCCAGCGCGTTCCGTTTCCGCACAATGCGCCGGTCGGGCAGCCGCCGAATGCCCCGCCGCCGAACCGGCGGATGCCGATGCCCTCGGCACCGCACGGCTGATCGTTTTCCGGCGGATCGCTTACAGCGAGAGCACCGTCTCCGCAACGACGCCGGCGGCGGTGACGCCGATGTTCCACGCGCGCAGCTGCTCGACGACCGCCCCTTCCGCCTCGTCGAGCCCCGCTCGCACCGCGTCGCTCAACGTCACCCCCGGCACGAGATCTTGCGGCACGATGCCGATCGCGACGACCTCGTGCGGCATCTCACCGAGCAGCGTCAACGCGGCGAGCAAGTCGCACAGCGACGCTTCGTGCGCCGAGAGCGCGGTGCGAATCACCGCCGGTACGCCCGCGCCGGCGTTCCGCAAAAGGCCAGGAACGAGCGGCGATCCAGGCCGCGCTTGCCCAGCAGCGAGCGTTCTACGCCGTCAGCTTTTGTTCGAGCCAAGTGAGCCATGTAGCCACTCCTTGTCCGGTGCGGGCCGATAGTTCGATGATCGTGAGCGCGGGATTGACCGCGCGCACGTTGGCGAGGAACGTTTCGCGGTCGAAGTCGACCGCGCTCGCGAGATCGATCTTGTTCAACAGCAGTGCGTCGCAGACCGAGTACATCAGGGGGTACTTGAGCGGTTTGTCCTCGCCCTCGGTCACGCTCGAGACCATGACCTTGCAATTCTCACCGACGTCGAACTCGGCCGGACACACGAGGTTGCCGACGTTCTCGATCACGATCAGCTCGGTGCCGCCCAGGTCGACGTTCTCCAGCGCGTTGCCGATCATCAGCGCGTCGAGGTGACATTCGCCGCCGTAGACCTCCTCGGTATTGATCTGCACGACGGGCACGTCGGCCACCGCGCGCAGCCGGTCACGGTCGTAGCTGCCGCGCACGTCGCCTTCGATCACGGCCGTGCGATACCGGCCGTCGAGGCCCGCCAGCGTCCGTTCGAGGATCGTCGTCTTCCCGGCGCCGGGCGCGCTCATCAGGTTGACCACGTAGGCGCCCCAACGCCCGAAGCGTTCGCGATTCGCAACCGCGATGCGATCGTTGGCGGACAGGACGTTACGTACGTCGTCGATTCTCACGCCGCGGCATCCGCGACGTCGACGCTCGTTACGCGCAACTCGCGCCCGGTGACGATGGCCACGAGACCGCCGCACAGGGGGCAGGTCAACGAGGGCTGATCCGGTTCGTTCTCGACCCGGCACGCCGGGCAATGGGTCCGCAACGGCACGCTGGTGATCTCCAATTCAGCGCGCTCGAGCAACGTGTCGGCGCGCAGGATCTCGAAATAGAAGCGCAGCGCGTCGGGAACGACCGAGGTGAAACGCCCGATTTCCACGTTGACGCGTTCGGCCGGCGCGGTGATCCCACGGTCCGCCAGCGCGCCCAGCGCGACGTCGATGAGGCTCCGGCAGATCCCCAGTTCGTGCACGCTCGTCCCTTCGCCGATCACCCGCGCATCGCAAGCCCCGCACCCAAAAGAAGTGCGTAGACGAATGCCAGGGTCGAGGTCTTCGGCGTCAACGGGAAAAGCTTTTCAAAGCCGATTTCGGTGCACAGGGTGCGCGTGATGCCGAACGCCACCCCGGCGGTCGTGAGCGGCAGCAGCACCCAAGGGCTGAACCCGAGCCCCAACCAAAATAGAGCGGCAAGAGGTACGCGCCGGCTATCAAGACCGCAAATTCCGTGCGCGTCCAACGCAGCCCGAAACGCACCGGCGGGGTGTGCCAACCTTTTGCGGCGTCATACGCGCGGTCGCGAATGTCATCGATCAGGACCACGCACGTGACGATCGCGCCGACGGGCAGACCCACGACGAGCGCGTCCCAGGGAACCTCCTGTGGGGCGATGTGCCGCGCGAACGGCACGTTCGACGCGGCGCCGGCCTGCACGTAATAAACGCCGGTAACGGCGACGATGCCGAACATCAGGAAGAACACCGGGTCCGCGATGCCGAGCTTCGTGAGCGATAGTGGCCCCAGCGAATAGCCCAGGCTCGCGGCCACGCCGATCACGCCGAGAATGGCGGCGGCGATGCCGGCGACGGCGACAAGATAGCTTCCGGCGAGCGCCGCGACGATGAGGCAGGCGGCAATCGCCCACCACAGGCCGGTCAGCGTCAGCGAACCGTCATCCAGAGCGGCGTTCAATTCGGGATGCTCGCCGACGTCGGGATGATCGGCCAGCAGGCGGTAGTTGTCGGTGAACACGCCCGCAACGTGAATCAGCCAGCTCGAAACGAACGCGAGCAGCACGGGCACGGCGCCGAACACACCGTTATGCCATACCAGGCCGACACCGACGAGAATCGGGGCCGCTGCCGTCGGCAGAGTATGCGTGGGATAGAGCAGCAGATCGACCCGGATCTTGCGCCGCGGAGCGCCGGTCACCGAGAGCATCGCATCCCGAGCGTGTCGGCTCGGCGAGAACGCGACATGAACGGTTGCTTCACCTCCGCTTCAATATCCGGCCACGCCGTTCGTCCAGACTTCCGCCTATTCACTTGCGCCGAACGAAGGATGCAAAATTGATCAGGGCAATCAAACGACGCGACTTGCTGATGGCCGGCAGCGGCACTGCCGCCGCCGTGATCGCAGCCGCCAACCTCACTCCGACGCCCGCTGCCGCCGCGGCGGCGACGGCGCTGCATCCCCCGCTGACTTGGGACCATACGGCGGACGTCGTGGTCATCGGCGCCGGCTGCATGGGTCTGCCCGCGGCGATCCTCGCCCGCGAAGCCGGCTCGTCCGTCATCCTGCTCGAGGCCGAAGCCGACATCGGCGGCCACGCGATCACCAGCGGCGGCAACGTCCCACTCGGCGGCGGCACGAGCCAACAAAAGAAGTACGGCATCAAGGATTCACCCGACTTGCTATTCTCCGATCTGACGGACTGGTCGGTGACGAGATCATCCGCGCGTTTGCCGACAACAGCGCGCCAACGTTCGAATTCCTCGTCGCGCACGGCGTGGTGTTCGTCGACAAGACGCCCGACGTTTTCGGCGGCACCTCGGTCGGCAATTCCGTGCCGCGCGAGCACCACTCGGCGTTGATGAACTGGCCGATGGTGCAGACCGGTAAACCCGGCGATCCCGACGTTCAGGCCATCACCTCGTCCGGCAACGGTCTGATGCGGCCACTCGAAGCCGCTGCGAAAAAAGCCGGCGTACAGCTGTTGCTGCAGCATCACATGAACGCCATCTATCGTGAAGGAACGACGACGGGTCGCGTGATCGGCATCTCGGCCACGCACCTCGGCAAGACCGTTACCCTTCGCGCGCGCAAGGCGGTCATCATCGCGACCGGCGGTCACAGCGGCAACGTCAACTTCCGCCGCATGTTCGATCCGCGTCTGACCGAAGAGTACTTGGGCAGCGCCGGCGAGCCGTGGTCGAAACAGGATGCGAGCGGCGAGCTCGCCGCGATGGCGGTCGGAGCCTCGCTGTGGGGACTCGCCAATCAGACCGGCGAGTTCGGCGCGAACCTCACCAAGCCGGGCTTCGTCGGCACGCGCTACGGCTACGTGAATTTGCAGTGGCAGCCCGGCAGCCCGATGTTCTCGAAGGCCGGCTCGGCGGGATTGCAAGTGCGCAACTGGCAGGATCTGATCCTCGTCAACATGCTCGGCAAGCGGTTCTACGACGAAACCGGCCCGCAATTCTCATCCAACGACTACAATTCGATCAACCCCTATACGCCGTGGAGCCCGAAAAACGCCGACGTGAAGTACCGGCAGATCAACTGGCTCAACGCCGCGCTGGCCGGAATCGGCGACGCGCACAACGGCGGCGGCCCGATCTGGGCGATTTTCGATGCGGACGCGGTCACGCGCGAAAAATGGAATCCGGTTCCGCCGAACGTCGATGCCGCCGGCGGCTTCTTCTTCAGCGGGACGACGCTGGCCGAACTCGCGGCAGCGATCAAGATGAAGTTCCAGCGCGTGCCGATGTCGCCCGATACCCTCGCGGCAACGGTGGCCCGGTACAATTCGTTCGTCGATTCCGGCACGGATAGCGACTTCGGCAAACCCAAACCGGCCTAAAAGATCGCGACGCCGCCGTTCTACGCGGCATGGGCGATGCCGGTCGTGCACGATACCCGGGCCGGATTGCGGATCAACGCGAACTGTCAGGTCATCGATCTCGACGGCAGCGTCATCCCCGGACTGTACTGTGGCGGCGAGTCGGCCGGCGGGTTCAGCCAACACGGTCTGGCGCGCGCGGCGTGCCAGGGGTACATCGCCGGTAAGCGCGCCGCCGCCGAGCACGCATAGGAGCAGCGAATGCAACTCAACGCACGTTCGACCCGCACGATCTTGGGCGCCGCCGTGGGCGTCGCAGTCTTCGCCGGTGCGTTTCTGCACGCGCCGGCGAGCGGCGCCACCCAGCGCTTCGCGACCGGCCTCACGCCGCTGCTCGATGCGGCGAACGGCAAGACGATCGGGACGGTCGGTCCGGGCGCGGCCCTGAACGTGATCGGCGAATCGGGTGCGGCGACGCACGTCACGGTGACGGGCTTTGCCGCACAGAGCACACCGGCGACGGTCTACGCCTACGCCGACCGCCACATCATCGTGCTCGGCGGTTTCTCGGGCAAAGCCGTGAACGGCGCAACCCAGAGCGTCGGCGGCACCGCGTACGTCGCCGTCACGATCGACGGCTGGGTCGCGAGCAACGCGCTCGCACCCGACGCCGCGACCGTTTGGAAGGCGGCAAGCGCGCTCTACCAGCAAAAGTGCAGCACCTGCCACTCGCTGCGGCCACCGACCGATTACACGGCCAACCAGTGGCCGGCCCTGATGAAAGTGCAAGCCGACAACGCCGGACTCGACCCTGGCGAAACGGCCCTGATCACCGCCTATCTGCAGACGCAGAGCGGCAAATAGCGAGGAGCCTATGCTGAACGTCGACCGGAACTTCCTGATCCTCAGCGCGCTCTACGGCGCGCTGGGGATGGCGCTCGGGATCTACATGGCGTCGATCGAATCGTTCAAGTACACGCCCGTCCACGCGCATTTGACGTTGTTCGGCTTCGTTTCCATGGCAATCTACGGGCTGGCGTACCGCGCCGGCCTGGCGAAGAACGACCGCTGGGCGGCGGCCCACTTTTGGGTGTCGGCAGTGGGTGCGATCGTCTTTGCGATCGGCGAAGCGTACGCCCTGAGCGGCACGACGATCGTGATCGCGGCGATCGGTTCGATGCTGGTGTTCCTGTCGTCCCTGCAATTCGTGGTGGCAGTCGTCCGGAAGTAAGAAACAGTCGCGGCCGCTGCCGCCCGCGTGTGAACCTTTGGCTGCGACATCGTTCATCAGCAGTTCACCTCCGGCGGAGAGCATGCGGTCAACCCACCGCTCCGTTCGAGGAACCGATGACCGCACGATTGGCCAACGACCGCCCGGATATCTCACCGCTCCCGGCTTCACCGTCATTTGCGGTCTGGGCGAACGTCCGCGGCTGCGACGGCGGAACGCGTTGCGGTGATTACGTCACCTACCGGCTCCGCAGCGACGGCCAGCTCGCGCTCGTCGTCGTCGACATGGCGGGGCACGGCGCCGGATGCCGGTTGCCGGCCTATTTCTTGGGCACCAACTTACTGGGTCTACTCACGCTGGGCAGCCCGCTCGAGCGCGCCGTGGCCCTCGCCGACCGCGACTTCCGGGTGGAATTCCCGGGCGAGGTCCCCACGTACGCCTCGGTCTTCGCCGGATTGATCGATCCGTATCAGGGACGCATGCGCTACGTCGCGGCCGGAGGAGAGACCGCGATCATCCTGCGCGACCGCACTCGCGGGGAAGTACTTGCGCCGACGAGCTCCGCCTTCGGCCTCGTCGCCGATCCGCGCTACGCGGCCGCAACGCTGGCCCTTGACGACGGCGACACGCTCGTGGTCGCCACCGGCGGGGTCACCGAAGCGCAAAGTGCGTCCGGCGTCCCCTTCGGAGCCGGCGGCGTACTCTTCAGCGTGGCCCGGGCCATGCATCTGGGTGACGATCCGGCCCGCGCCGTCGTCGAGGACGCGACCCGCCACGGCGCGCGCACGGCCGACGATCGGGCCGCGCTGGCGGTCACCTTCACAGGACGTTCATAACTAGCCTGGTACGATCACGCACATGGAACCGACACGCGACGAACCGTTGCCGGCAACGTTAACCTTTGTATTGATCTTGGGTACCCTGATCACCATCGGCTGGTTTGCCATGTACGTTTTGCTGCGGGAACGGTGGTAACGATGCACGTCCACCGTTCGGAACGAATCTGGTTGACTTGCGGCGTGGCGATCTTGGCGATCTTCCTCGGCGTCATCACCAGCGCCGCCATCGTCGACGGGCTCGTTCCGCCCAGCCACGTGCAGACGATCGATCCGACCAAGGTGTCCCAGACGCCGCCCTTCGACCATCCGGGCTTGCACAAGATCGCCGATGGCGTCTACGAGGCGTACTACGTGGCGCGAATCTTCTCGTTCACGCCCAGCACGATCGAGATCCCGGTGGGCGCCCGCGTGACGTTCTACGTCACCAGCGCCGACGTCGAACACGGGTTCAGCATTCCCGAGACCGGCGTCAACACCATGGTCACGCCGGGCTGGGTCAGCACGGTCTCGCACACCTTCAAAACTCCCGGAACGCTGCTGCTCATCTGTAACGAGTACTGCGGATCCGGCCATCAGATGATGGCAGCCAAGGTCGTGGTCCAGTGAAAGAGACGACGTATCCCGCCCCGGCCACGCAACTCGAGGCTCTCTCGCGCGCGGGCGGCAACCTGCTGGCGCTCACCCACATCTACACGGCGACGCTCGTGCTCGGTATCGGCGCGCTCTTCGGGATGCTGCAAGGCTTCTCGCGCGCCAACTTCATTACGATGCCGCCGGCCTTCGACTACTACCGCATGCTGACCGCGCACGGCGTGCTGATGGCACTCGTGTTCACGACCTTCTTCATCACCGGCCTCTTCACGTACTGCGTCTACGAGTCCATCCCGCGCGTGCGTTCGCTGACGCTGGGCTGGATCGGGTATTGCACGATGCTCGTCGGCACCGTCATGACGACGATCGTGATCCTCTCCGGGGACGCCACCGTTCTCTATACCTTCTTCGCGCCGCTCAAGGCCAGCCCGTTCTTCTACTTCGGCGCGACGCTGCTGGTACTCGGCACCTGGTGCGTCGCCTTCGACTGCATCGCCAACGTCGTCTGGTTCAAACGCCACAATCCGAGCCAGCGCATCCCGCTGCCGGCGTTCCTCGCGACGACGACGATGATCATGTGGATCATCGCGACGCTCGGCGTGGTCGCTGAAATGGCGCTGCTGATCCCGTGGTCGCTCGGGTGGACACCGGGCATCAACGTCGAGCTGACGCGCATGCTCTTCTGGTACTTCGGTCATCCGCTGGTGTACTTCTGGATCATGGGCGCGTACACGATCTGGTACACCCTCATCCCGACCACGTACCGCGGCAAGGTCTTCAGCGACGCGCTCACGCGGGTCACATTCATCTTGCTGCTCGTGCTCTCGACGCCGGTCGGGCTGCACCACGAATACCTCGACCCCGGCGTACAGCCCGGTTGGAAATGGCTGCAGACGGTGCTGACCTACGGCGTCGTCATTCCGTCCTTCATGACCGCGTTCGCGATCTTCGCGTCGTTCGAACTCGCCGCCAAGCGCGCCGGAAAAGGCGGCTTCATCGGAACGATTCGTTGGCTGCCGTGGGGGAATCCGGTCTTTGCCGGCGCCGCGCTGGGCATGATTCTGTTCATCTTCGGCGGCTTCGGCGGGATCGTCAACAACTCGTACTCGATGGACGTGCTGGTCCACAACACGATGTGGATCGTCGGCCACTTCCACGTCACCGTCGGCGGCCCGGTCGCGATGACGTTCATCGCCGCGAGCTACGGCTTGATCCCGGCCCTCTCCGGCCGCAAGCTGTTCGCGCCACGCCTAGCCCTCGCGCAGGTCTACCTGTGGTTCATCGGGATGGCGATCATGTCGACGTCGATGCATTGGGCGGGTCTGCTCGGTGCGCCGCGGCGCACGTCGGACGTCTCGTACTTCGGCGCGCAAGGCGCGGCGACGTGGCATCCCGAGATGGTCGGCGCGGCCGTCGGCGGGACCCTGATCGCGATCTCGGTGCTGCTCTTCATCATCGTCGCCACCGGCACGTACGTCGCCAACCAACGCTCGGAGGAGCCGCAGACCTTTGCCTTCGCACCGGTCGACGAGGACGCGATGGAAACGCCGCCCGTGCTCGACAAGCTCGGACGCTGGGCGGTAATCTCCCTCGCGCTCGCCATTTTGGCGTACGCGGGGCCGATGACGTCGCTCCTTCAAGCTCATGCCTATCTCGCACCGGGGATGCGCACCTGGTGAGCGGCTTGTTGCTGGCCGTCGCCGTGGCGGCCGCCGCATACGTTCCGCTATTGCAGCCCGGGGATACCGTTCCGGCGATTCCGCTGGTAACACAAAGCGCGCGGCCGTTCTCGTTCGCCGATCTGCGCGGCAGTGCCGTGGTGGTGAGCTTCATCTACACGCGCTGCCCCGATCCGCGCATGTGCCCGCTGACGTCGAGTAAGTTCGCGCGCCTCCAAAGCGAGCTGCGCGGCAAACCGGTGCAGCTGGTCGAGATCACGCTCGATCCGGCCTACGACTCGCCGCGCGTCCTGCGCAACTATGGCCGCGGGTTCGGCGCGGATCCCGCGCGCTGGACACTGGCGACCGGCGCCGAGGGATCGATCGACGAGCTGGCCGCGCGCTTCGGCGTCGCCAGCCGTTGGACGACGCCGTCGACGCTCGTTCATACGGAGTCGGTGATCGTGCTCGACCGCGCGAACCGCCTGGCCGACTCCGTCGATGGGAACGCTTGGACGCCCGAGCAGATCCGCGACCTCGCGCTGCGCGCCTCGGGCGCAACGCCGTCGTTCATCACCCGCGCCTCGCTGTGGCTCGGCGCGGCGGTCCAGAGCTGCAGCGGCGGACGCGGCAGCATCACCGGCCTCGAAGGGTTGGCGCTGATCGCCGTGCTGGTCGCCGCAAGCCTGACGTGGTTCATTCGCAGCACCTTCGCAGAAAGACCACTTCCGTGAGCGAGATCCATGAAAGCCGCGACATCCTGTGCCCATTTGAGGACGTGCCGCGCGCGGCCGAGCATTTCCTCACCACGCTGCCGCTGGAGAACGGCAAGCGCGTCATCGAGTTGCACGTCACGATCGGCGATCTGTCGGTCGCACGCAAAGCCGACCTCGAACTCACCCCGAGGAGCGCGTTTCCGACCCTGAAGATCATGGAGATCGGCTGGCAACCCCACGATGGCGGTCCCTACCCGACCTTCCACGGCACGCTCAGCGTCGAAGAGATCGACGGCCTCTTTTCGCGGCTCGATCTCGACGGCACGTATGAGCCGCCGCTGGGCCTGGCGGGGCTCGCATTCGACGCGGTGCTCGGTCACCGGCTGGCCGTTGCGGCGGTCCGCCAACTCTTGAGCGACCTCAAGCTCGGTTTCGAGTTGGCCTACCAAACGGGGATGACCGTTCCGGCGAACTGACTCGACTTTTTGCCAAATGATTCGAGCGCCGGCTAATTTAAGAACCCGGCATGAAGAATCGGGCCTTGACGTTCCTCCTCCTCGCTTCGATGCTGCTCGGGTTGCGGTCGGCCGGGCTCGCCCAGCCGGCCCCGCTCGAGATCAACATCATGCTCTCGATGACCGGCCCGGC
>Ga0181536_10002878_pt1 | contig 19076 bp, 17 predicted proteins | sample PEATcosm2014_Bin_41_FD_121105 | JGI IMG/M metagenome (GOLD analysis project Ga0181536, IMG submission 121105) | Peatland microbial communities from MTU Mesocosm Facility, Houghton, MI, USA - PEATcosm2014_Bin17_60_metaG | ecosystem: Environmental > Terrestrial > Soil > Wetlands > Peat | place...
CATCTCGTCGCCTTTCACGGTGATACGCGCACGCACCCAGACCGGCTCGTCCAGCGTCGTGCCGTCATCGTCGGTGGCCGAGGCACCCTCGTAGACGCCGTCGGGGATGCGGCTAATCTCGTCGCGCACGGCCAGTTCCGTGCGCCGTATCATCTCCTGGATGCAGGCGAGCACGGTGTCCTTGCCGTACATGTCGAGCAACGCGACAAGCCGCTTCTCGCACATGGTCGTGGCCCCGATCATCGCGTGCAGATCGACGCGGACGCCGTCCGAAAAACGCACGTTGTTGAGAATCAGGTTGACGAGGTCTTTCCTCTCCCGACCGCGATCAATAACCTTTATCGGCGGAATGATAAGCCCCTCGGCGTGGATGTCGTAGCCGTTCGGGAAATATCCGCCGGGGAAAGACCCGCCGGTGTCCATCTGATGGCCGCGGCACAACGTGAAGAAGAGCAGCTCGCCCTTGTAGAAGATCGGGCGGATGTAACCCCAATCCGGCAAGTGGCAGTTGTGGCCGCCGTGGTAGGGATCGTTGGTCAGGAATACGTCGCCGGGATTGATGTCTCCGGCGAACATCTTGACCAGATCCTCAACCGCGAAGGTGGTGCCGAGAAACTGCACCGGCAAACCGACGGGCACCGCAATCGTCGTGCCGTCCGCTCCCCAGATCCCGCACGACATGTCCTGGAGTTGGCCAATCAGGTAGTTCTGCGCGGCACGCTTCACCAGATGCCGCATCTCCTTGCAGATTGTCTGCATGGAATGCCAAACGGTGGCGACGGTGGTCGGATCAATGTTGACGTTGCTCATGTTGGGCCCCTGAGCTCAGCTGCGCGTGAGTATATAGTTTTTGTACTTGTCCACCGAACAGGCGAAAGCCGCGGGGATGACGACGGTGGTCGTCGTCTCCTCGATGATCGCCGGGCCGGCAATGACATTGCCGGCGACGACCTTCTCGCCGTCATAGACCCGGGTATCGACATCCTGGCCGTTGAAGCGGCAGGTGCGCCGCCGTTTGAAGGCGGTGGCCGGGTCGGCGCCGCCCTGTGCGACCTGCGGCAGCGCGAACGGCGCGTTGGGGGTCGACGCTTTCAAGCGCAGCGTCAGGATTTCAACCGCCTTCCAGGGCATCTCGAAGGTGTAGAGTTCCTGGTGCTTGCGGGCAAAGAAATCGGCGGCACCGTCGACGTCCTTGCGCCCAAGCTTGCCGTTGGGCATTTCCGCCTCGACCTCATGGAATTGGCCGAGATAGCGCATGTCGGCGGTGCGCTTGAGCACCACGTCTTTGCGATCGACACCATGGGCGCGGAACGACGCCGCGGCCTCCACCTCCATCTCCTCGTAGACCCGGTTGAGCGCGTCGAGATCGATGCTAGCCACGCGGCCGACGAATGAGCGAGCATAGTCCTGACCGATGTCCATGGCGAACATGCCGAAGGCGCTGTAGAGGGCGGCGACTGGGGGCACCACGACCTTGCGTATCCCCAATGTCTCGGCAATGAAGCCGGCATGGATTGGTCCGCCGCCGCCGCCTGCGATCATCACCGTATTGCGAATGTCGTATCCGCGCTTAGTGGAGACCTCGGTGATCTTATTGGCCATGTTCGCATTGACGGTGCGGAAGATCGACTCGGCCACGGCCGCATCTTTCAAGCCGAGGCGCTCCGCCAGCGGCTTCATCGCCCGGCGCGAAGCATCCGCGTCCAGCTTCATCTCGCCGCCGAGAAAATAGTCGGCCGGGACGTAGCCCAGAATGAGGTTGGCGTCGGTGACCGTCGGATCGGTCCCGCGACCGTAGCAGGCCGGCCCCGGATCGGCGCCGGCGCTCGCCGGACCGACGCGCAGCAGGCCGAGCGAGTCGATCTTGGCGATCGATCCCCCGCCGGCACCGATGCTCGCGATGTCGACCATCTTGATGGCGACGCGCTGGTCGTTTTCCCAATGCTCGGTCGTCGTCGGGATCTCGCCCTTGTCGACCAGGCAAACGTCAAAACTGGTGCCGCCCATGTCGATCGAGAGCAGATGCTCCTCGCCCAGGTGACGTCCCAGATAGACGGCTCCCGACGGCGCGGCTGCCGGTCCCGAATGCAGCAGAAACACCGGGCGACGAATGCACTCCCCAACGTTCTGCACGAGCCCGTTGGCGAGCATCATCAGGAAGGTGCCGCGGAATCCCGACTGCTTCAGCACGTCTTCGAGCGAAGTCAGATACCGGGCGACCGCCGGGCCGACATAGGCGCCGACGCTGGTCGTGTTGAACCGCTCGAACTCGCGCCAAACCGGCAGCGTCTCGTGCGATGTGCTGACGAAGACCTTGGGAGCAACTTCGCGGCATATGTCGGCCGCACGCCGCTCGTGCGTGGGATTGGCGTAGGAGTGCAGGAAGCAAACGGCGATCGATTCCACCCCTTCCGCTTGCAGCGTGCCGACAGCGTCCCTGACGTTCTGTTCGTTGAGCGGGGTTGCGATGCTGCCGTTGAACAGCGTGCGCTCCTCGACACCGATGCGTCGCCAGCGCGGGATGAGCGGCTCGTTGGGCGGAATGAAGAGATTGTAGAGCGAGACGTCGACAGGCTTGATGCCGCGCCGTATTTCGATGCTGTCGCGGAAGCCCTTGGTCGTGATCATGCCGGCCTTGGCGCCGCGCCCAGTCAGAAGGATGTTGGTAGCGAGCGTGGTACCGTGCACCAGAACTTCGATCTGGCCGAGAAACTCGCCGAGTTCCACATCATAAAAACGCGCCGCCTTCTTCATCGCGTCCATCAGGCCTATCGAGGGATCGCTCGGTGTCGTCGAGGCCTTGAATTTCTGCAATAGGCCGGTCTCGTCCATCACCAGGCAGTCGGTGAAGGTGCCCCCCACGTCGATAGAAACGCGCTTCTTTTCCATTCCCTCACCCCTTGTTTCGCCTTAGATTCGTAGCTGCACGATCGGGTCCTTGGCTCGCCAGGTGAAAGCCTCCCCGACATCCTTGGTATTCCTGCTTGTCGCCGATGTGATGGCCGCCGAAGCGGTAGGTGTCGCACAAGAGAAATGTCGGGTCCACCCCCGCCCGCGCACCGTGTGGAGCGAGGCGGCCTGAACCGCGCATAGGTCCATCCCGTCGACCGTGAAGCTCGGGATGTCGAACATCTCGTCTGGGGATCGGCGATGCGCATCGAGCCGCTGCGGCCCTCTGTGCGGGGGCAATCTTCGTTCCGCTTGAGATCAAGAAAAACCAGCCTGCTAATCAATTGGCAGCTTCACTGTAGCTCTCCATTGGCAGGCAAGTACAGACTAGGTGTCTGTCGCCGTAGACGTTGTCGATGCGATTGACCGGGCACCAATACTTGTCGCTGCTCGCGCCTACAGGATAGCAGCCGAGCATGCGCGGATAAGGATGTGTCCAATTGTCGTCGGCGAGATCGAGCGCGGTATGCGGCGCGTTCTTCAGCGGATTGTCATTCATCGACATGCGGCCTGTTTCGATGTCGCGGATTTCCGCCCGAATCGCAATCATGGCGTCACAAAACCGATCGAGTTCTGCTTTCGACTCCGATTCCGTCGGTTCGATCATCAATGTGCCGGCCACCGGGAAGCTCATTGTCGGCGCGTGGAAGCCGTAGTCGATCAGCCGTTTTGCAATATCGTCGACCGCGACGCCGGCGGATTCCTTGAAGGGCCGCACGTCGATGATACACTCATGCGCGACGCGATTATTCTGGCCACGAAACAACAGCGAATATTGTCCCTCCAATCGGCCGACGATGTAATTGGCGTTCAGGATAGCCAGCCTGGTCGCTTCGGTGAGGCCTTCGCCGCCCATCAAGAGCATATAGGCCCAGGCAATCGTCAGAATCGACGCGGACCCATAGGGCGCCGCCGACACTGGCCCGACCGGCGACGGCGCGTCGGAGAGATGCGGATGCGAGGGCAGGTACGGCGCCAGATGTGCCTTAACGCCGATGGGTCCCATACCGGGTCCACCGCCGCCGTGCGGAATGCAGAAGGTCTTGTGCAAATTAAAATGGCTGACATCCGCGCCGTAGTCGCCGGGGCGTGCCAGTCCTACCTGCGCATTGAGGTTGGCACCGTCCAGATAAACCTGTCCACCGTTGGCGTGAACCAGGTCGCAAATGGACCGTATCGCGGCCTCGAACACCCCGTGCGTCGACGGATAGGTGATCATAATCGCGGCTAGCCGTTCGTCATGCTGTTCAGCCTTGATTCGCAGGTCGACCAAATCCACGTTACCGTTCGCATCGCAGCCCACCGGAACGACATCCATGCCGGCCATATGCGCCGACGCCGGATTGGTCCCGTGCGCCGAGGTCGGAATCAGACAGATCGTGCGCTGAACGTCGCCACGCTGGCGATGATAGGCGCGGATCGCGAGCAGCCCGGCATATTCGCCTTGCGCCCCCGAATTGGGCTGCAGCGAAACGACGTCGTAGCCCGAGATCGCGATCAGTTTCGCCTCGAGATCGGCGATCATCTCCGCGTAACCTTGCACCTGGTCGCTCGGAGCAAACGGGTGCACATCGCTGAAGCCGGGCCAGGTCAGCGGCATCATTTCCGCCGTGGCGTTGAGCTTCATGGTGCAGGAGCCGAGCGGAATCATCGTCCGGTCGAGCGCAAGATCGCGGTCTGCCAATCGGCGCAGATACCGCAGCATCTCCGTTTCCGAGCGGTGATCGACGAATACGGGATGGGTCAAAAACTCCGTCGTGCGGCGTAGCGCCGTCGGAATGGCAATCGCCGTTTGGCTTGAGATCGAGACGAACAAACCGCCCTCGCCTTTCCGGCTCGCGCTCTTCACACCGAAGGCGGCCCAGATGCTCTCCACAATTTCCGGCGTCATGGTTTCGTCGCAGCTGATACCAATTCTGGACGCCAACTGGTCATTCGCGGCGAGACGTCGGAGATTGATTCCCCGTTGCATGGCGCGCTCGAGGATTGCGTCCTGCCGGTCGCCGACGTCGACCGTGATCGTGTCGAAGTAATGCGTGGTCGGAACGTTCCAGCCGCCCTGTTTTAAACCGCACGCCAGCGTCGCCGCCGTATGCGCAACGCACGAGGCGATCTGCCGCAGCCCGTCAGCCCCGTGATAGACGCTGTACATGGATGCGATCACGGCCGGCAGGACCTGCGCCGTGCAGATGTTGGAGGTGGCCTTTTCACGCCGGATATGCTGCTCGCGTGTTTGCAGCGTCAGGCGGTAGGCGCTGCGGCCCCGGCTGTCGATGCTCACACCTACCAAGCGACCGGGCAGCGCCCGCTGGTAGGCCGCTTTGGTCGCGATGTACGCCGCGTGCGGACCACCGAATCCCATCGGCACGCCGAACCGCTGCGTTGAGCCAACCGCAATGTCCGCACCGAGCTCTCCCGGCGGCACTAGCAGAGCGAGTGCCAACGGATCGGCGGCCATGATGGCGACGGCGTCGTGAGCGTGCAGGCGTTTGATCCATTCGCTGGGATCGACAATGCCTCCAGACGAATCCGGGTATTGAAACAGAGCGCCGAAGACCGTTGCAGGATCGAGATCGGTAGGATCGCCGACGATCACATTCCACCCCAACGGTTCGGCTCGGGTCTGCACGACCGCAATCGTCTGCGGATGGCAATCGAAATCGACGAAGAATGCATTGGCTTGCGATTGCGTCACGCGCCGCGCCATCGCCATGGCTTCCGCGGCAGCGGTCGCCTCGTCAAGCAGCGAGGCGTTAGCGATCTCTAGCCCAGTCAGATCGACGATCATGGTCTGGAAGTTTAACAGCGCCTCGAGCCGCCCCTGACTGATCTCTGACTGATACGGCGTATAGGCCGTATACCACGCCGGATTTTCGAGCACATTGCGTTGAATGACGGCGGGCAGATGGCTCCCGTAATATCCTTGGCCGATCAGCGAGGTCATCGGGCGGTTGCGGGATGCCACTTCACGCATCGTCGCCAACAGCTGCGGCTCGGACAATGCAGGACCGATATCCAGCGGCCGCGCTTGGCGGATATCTCCGGGGATCGCCTCGTCAATCAAGGTGTCGAGGGTCGGCGCTCCGACGACCTCCAACATGTGCCGAACGTCGTCCGATGATGGACCCAAGTGCCGGTGCCGGAACTGGAAGGGATCGAATGACGTCGCAACGGCCATGGCCGCACCTCGATATTTTGCGTCAGCGAATCCGCTTGGTGCGCCACTCAGCCGAGCAGCGCCTTGTAGTCCGCTTCATCCATAAGCGCGTCAACCTCCAAGGGATCGGCGACCTTCAATTTGAAGAACCAGCCAGCGCCCATTGGGTCGGAATTGACCAGCGACGGATCGGCGACGATCGCCGGGTTAGCCGCGATGACTTCGCCACCGATCGGCGCATAGACCTCGGATGCCGCTTTAACCGACTCCACCACGGCCGACAGTGCGCCCTTCGCAAAGCTCTTGCCGACTTCCGGCAACTCGACAAACACCAGATCGCCGAGCCGCTCCTGAGCGTGCTGCGTTATGCCGACAGTCGCCACGTCGCCTTCGATTCGAACCCATTCATGCTCTTGCGTGAATTTCAGCATTGCAGAAACGCTCCGAAGTTATGTGCGCTTGTATCGATGCGCGACAAACGGAAGTTCCATCACCTCGACCGGCAGTCGGTTGCCACGCACGTCAGCAAACAGCAGTGTGTTCGGCGCCGACAACGCCCGCGGCACGTAACCCATCGCGACCGGTCCCGCCGCCGAGGGTCCGAAGGTGCCGGACGTGACCACGCCGACCGATTGAGATGCGCAAGCATCGGCGTACAGCAAAACGCCGGCACGCACAGGCGTGCGCTGGCGCGGCTTCAGCCCCACGCGGCACCGCGGCGCACCGCGCTCGATCTGCTCCAGCACCACGTCCGCACCGGGAAAGTTGCCGGCCCGCGCGCCGCCGCGGCGGCGAACTTTCTGTATCGCCCATTCCAGCGCCGCTTCAACGGGCGTCGTGCTCTCATTGATGTCCGAGCCGTAGAGACAGAGGCCGGCTTCGGTGCGAAGGCTGTCGCGGGCGCCGAGACCGATGAGCGTCACCGCCGCATCCTGCAGCAGCGTTCGCGCGAGCTTTTCCACATCGCGCGCGGGAACGCTGATCTCGAAACCGTCTTCCCCGGTATAGCCGGACCGGCTGACCAAACAGCTTGCGCCGGCAATCAAGACCGACCGAATGTCCATGAACCGCATCGCCGCGGACGACAGCGAAAGCCGTGCCAGAACGGCTTCCGCGGCGGGCCCTTGCAACGCGAGCAAGGCGCGGTCTTCCAGCACCTCGACCGTGCAGACATCCGACAGGGCATCGCGGAGATGCCGTTCATCGATAGCATTGCGGCTGGCATTGACAATGAGCGCAAGATGATCGCCGCATTGCCCGATCATCAGATCATCGATGATGCCGCCGCTGCCGTTGGTGAAAAACGCATACCGCTGCCGTGCTGGCCGAAGGCCCAGTACATCAACTGGCACAACGCGCTCGAGAGCCTGCGCAGCGTCGGCCACCTTGCCGGAACGCGGGCGCAATACGATCTGCCCCATATGTGAGACATCGAACAGACCCGCGGCGACGCGGGTGTGTAGATGTTCCTTCAGCACGCCCAGCGCGTACTGGATCGGCATGTCGTAGCCGGCGAACGGCGCCATGCGGGCGCCCATCTCCAGGTGCAGCGCATGCAGTGGCGTATGCTTGAGCGCCGGCGCGGCCGGCGCGGCCGGCGCGGCCGGAGCGGGCTGTGCCATCATCGTACCGCCCGCCCGCGTGCGCCTGGGCGCGCCGCATCAAGGATGAAAACGCCGTTCACGCCGGTCGGCGCAACACCGATCGGCCTTCGACGCAACCAATCGTCAAAATTGAAATTCGACATTTGGGCACCTCACCAGCCTTGCGCTGATTAGTCAGGTGCCCCCTCTGTATCTTTGCCTGAGAATGTTATCCCGTCGGCGGACGCGAGCATGCGTCTCTTTCCAGAGTCTTATGGTGCGATCGCGCGGTTCATGGGCCTGAGAGTTTCCGGGGGCGGTTGCTCCTTCGGCGCCGGCTCGGGGCCGGTCTCTCCCGCAGCAATGCAAGATTTAAGGACGTCGACTCCTCTGCATGAGCCGGTGAATCTCTAACCGACCGCCTATGTCTTGTCACTAGCTTTCAGCGCGATAGGCCCGCATCGGCTTCGAGAGACGATTGTGCGAAGAGCTAAAACTTCATCTTGCGTACCGGTGGTTTTGTCGCCTCGATCTCGACGACAAGATGCCTGATCACACGACTGACCAGCGACTGCGCTGCTACTCGCGATCAGTGAGCCGCACGTCCATGACGATTGACACCGGGTGCAGCGACGCGTCCATCGTGCGACGGGCATCGACGAACGTCGCAGCCACGTCATCTACGCTTTGGACGACCTTGCACGGGATGCGCAGGCTCTCCAGCAGCCGCGGCAACACTGCACCTGTGTGCACAGCGTACCACTCCTGATCACCGAGGCCGCCACGATAGGTGGAAAGCATCAAGATCGGGATGCCGAAAGTCGCATGGCAGCGCATCAGCGCATACGTCGACACCAGGATTCCCGACGTCTCCAGTACGATCACAGGCATCTTGCCAGCCAGCCATGCGCCGGCACAGATTGCAACACCCTCGCCTTCATTCGTTACCGGAACCGACGTGAACTTCGGGCTAGTGGCGAGCCACGCCTGCAGGGTGTGGATTTGCGTCGCCGGCAGGGTGGCGGCGAAGTTGAACCCCGCATTGGCCAGCGCGGTCCCAATGTGCTCGGCGTCTGATTGTTTCATAGTACAAGCCGTCTCCTAGCGGTCTTCACGGCCGACAATAGAGGGCTTGAGGATGATGCGCCCTTCGGTCTGTTCGATGTAGCGAACGAATCTGTACTTGTTCTCGCGGCCGTCCATCAGCTTGGGCTGCACCGGCGGCTTCTCCGCGACGACCTTGGCGACGATCACCCAGGGACCATTGCCGGCCAACGCCGCGGTGGCCGCAGCAGTGAACTCCTGGATTGTGCTGACCCCGACGGCGTTACTGATCCCTGCACCCTTGGCGATCTCGACCAAGTTCGTTCTGCCCGAGGTGGCGGTCGGCAGACCGCCGGTCGAGGCGTAGGACGCGTTGTCGAAGATGACCGAGACGAAGTTGGCCGGCGCGCAGTTGCCCACAGTGGCGAGTGCACCCAAATTGAGGAGGATACTGCCGTCGCCGTCGAGAGCTATGACACCACGATGAGGCAGCGATAGCGCCAACCCGAGGACTACCGGCGTAACCAGGCCCATGCCCATCGTGTAGAGATTGCCCTCACGCTGACTAGCCATCCTCCACTCGAAGCCTGTACGGGCGACGTTCGTCACGACCAGCTGGTCTGTGATCATGGGCGCCAGTGCCTGCATACAGTCAAATCGTCTCACGGATGCTGCCTCCGTCGCGTTCTGTCCTGAATCGGCCGCCCGCCGATGCCACGAAGCAGCGAAATTCTTTGCGCTTCCATCTCGTCGCCGCCGGGTGCATTCGGCCGCGTGCGGTCGCTTGATGCGCCATTGTTCGTCCGATGCGGCTCATGCTAAATCCTGTCCTTCAGGACTGTGATCACAGTACCATCTCAGGAGGAAGCGAAACTTACAAGCAAAAAGCAATGACTTTGCCCGGCCTTGTCGGGTGGATAGCTTCCACCGCGCGACTGGCCTCGGGTCGGGCCGTGTTGTGGATGCTAGCTGAGGCATTCATGCCTTCCTGGAGGCGTTGTTCAGACAGTGCTCAAGGCTAGAGACTCAACGTGGAAAAAAGGCGTATGGCGAACGCTTAGATAAGGCCATTCAATGCCGGGAAGACGCGTACCAATGAAACAAATTAACCATGCAGTCCGCCGCACTGCAAAACGCTTGCCGGCGCGCGCTCATGCGGATGAGTTGAAAGCAGCGGCGGCTATGGTATCGGGGCAAGAGCGCGACACCATGCGCGTGCGGGTGTATCGCGCGCTTGCCCGCGGGCTGATGGCCGGCATGTTCAAGCCGGGCGAGGCGGTGACGCTGCGGACGCTCGCGAAACGGCTTGGAACCAGCGCAATGCCGGTGCGCGAAGCCGTCAGTCGGCTCATTGCCGAGCGGGCCCTCGTGCTGCTGCCGAATCGCTCCGTCATCGTGCCGCGCATGTCACGCGCGCGGTTTTCCCAATTGTCGCGCGTGCGGGAAACGCTGGAAGGCACGCTTGCCGAGATCGCCGCAGCACGCGCAACGCCGGCACTCTTGCGCCGGCTTGCCAAAACCAACGACACCATGAGGCGCTGTGTCGCGCAGCATAATTTTCACGGCGCGCTGACGCATAACTTGGCTTTTCATTTCACGCTCTACGAATCAGCGAGCGAGGAGGTCGTCCTGCCGCTGATCGAGATGCTGTGGCTCCAGGCCGGCCCGTTTCTCGCGCTTTCGCTAACGATGCCGGGCGCGCGCTGGACGGCGCGTCATCATCAAGCCGCAATGACGGCGCTGCGCGCCGGCAACGGTCCCGCGGCGCGGCGGGCGATCGAGGCGGACATCGAAGAAACAAGCGAGCAGCTTCTGGCGAAGGCGGTCTTTGCGCACGAATCCGTCGCCGGCGCCTCCCGTTTATCCCTCATGTCGTTCTCCTGAGGCAAAACCTGACGGCGGATTTGCAATCGCGGCAGGGTGCCGCTACTGTCGGCACACCTGTGATCACAGTGCGCTTGCAAGCATGGCCGAAGCCCCCATTGAGCTGATCGAGCTTCATCACATCGCGCTGCCGACCCGTCGTGAGCACAAATGGACCGGTCTCACCGAGCCGATCGGCGGCTATGTGTTAGTGAAAATGACCGACGCGGCGGGTCTCGCCGGCTGGGGCGAGGCGCCGGTGCTCAAGGATTGGGGCGGCGAGTTCGGACGCTACTTTGGCGAAAGCCCCGGCACCACCGTCCACGTGATATCGCACTATCTCGCGCCGGCCATAAGCGGCTGCGTACCGGGCCAGATTGTCGAATTGCACGCGCGCATGGATCGCGCCATCAAGGGCTTTCCCTACGCCAAGGCGGCGGTCGAGTTCGCGGCCTACGATCTCGCCGGTAAGCAGTGCGCGCTGCCGGTGCACCGTCTGCTCGGCGGCGCGATCCGCCGCTCCATTCCGGTGACCCATTCGATCGGTCTCCTCGGCTTCGAGGAGGCCGAGCGCGAGGTGGCGCAGGTCGCACGCGAAGGCATCCGCACCATCAAGGTCAAGGTCGGAGTCGATCCCGACCGCGATGTGGAGATGGTGCGCCGCGTGCGCGAGACGGTCGGGCCGGGCGTCGCGCTATGCGTCGACGCCAACCAGGGCTACCGCACGCCCGGCGAGGCGATCCGGACACTGCGCCGCATGGAACGCTTCGATCTCATCTATTTCGAGCAGCCGGTCGAGGGCATCGAGCGCCTGGCCGAGGTCGCGCGCGCGATCGACGTACCGGTCATGGCCGACGAAAGCGCCTGGAACGCGCACGACGTGATCCAGATCGTCGAACGGCGCGCGGCCCAGATCGTCTCGATCTATACCACCAAGCCGGGCGGACTCTATCGCGCCATGGAGGTGGCGGCGGTGGCGCGGGCGGCCGGTCTCATCTGCAACGTCAACGGTTCGGTCGAGACCGGCGTCGGCAATCTCGCCAATCTGCAACTCGCTGCGGCGGCGCCGGCGGTGGTGCTTTCCTGCGTCGTGCCGGTGTCGACGCCGGCGGAGGCGCAGTCGGGCAACGTTGCCGGCATCTATTACAAGGACGACCTCATCACCGAGCCGATGCGATTTGTCGACGGCGCGATCGAATTGCCGCACGGCGTCGGAATGGGCATCGCGGTCGACGAGGCCAAGGTGCGCTGTTATTCGGTCGCAACGACGAGCGGAGCCTAGGCCGCATGCGCCAGGACGTGATCGCGCGGCTCCTCCGCGCCATGAAGCAGGCGGGGCTCGATGCACTCGTAGCGATTTCGCCGGAGAATTTCGCCTACCTCACCGGCTTCATGTCGCCGACGCAACCGTTGATGCGCTGGCGTCACGCCATGGCTCTGGTCACCGCGGACGGCCGCACCGCGCTCGTCAGCGTCGACATGGAGGCCAGCACGATTCGCGCCAAGGCGACATCCGGCACGGAAATCGCCGTGTGGCGCGAGTTCAAGTTCGACGCCATGACCGTGCTCGCCGACCTCTTGCGCAAGCATGGACTCGCCACCGCGCGCATCGGTATCGAGACCGACTATCTTCCCGTCGGCGATTTTGCGGCGCTGCACGATCGCGTGCCGCAGGCGAGTTTTGTGCCGGCGCAAGCTCTTCTGGCGCGACTACGCCAGGTCAAGACATCGGCAGAAATCGAAATCCTGCGCCGGCTGTCACGGATCGCCGACAGGTCGATCACCGAGGCATATCGCTCGGTCGGCGCCGGCTCGAGCGAGATGGACATCGCCGCGGCCCTCACCCGCGGCATCTACGAGCAGGGCGCCGAATATTTCAAGCTCATGATCGTGGCGACCGGCGAGCGCAGCGTCTTTCCCAATGTCGGCCCGACCGATCGCGTGCTCAAGCATGGCGACGTGTGCCGTGTGGAGATCTTCCCGATGATCGCCGGCTACCATGCCGGCGTCTGCCGCACCGCCGCCATCGGCGCCGCGCCGCCGCAGGCCGAACGAATCTGGGCGAACCTGACCGCCTGCAAGCATCTCCTGCTCGATGTAATCAAGCCCGGCGCATCGAGCCGAAAAATTTACGATCTCTATCTGGAAAAACTCGCCGCGCTCGATCTGCCGCCGATCTCCTTCGTCGGCCACGGCATCGGCCTGCACCTGCATGAAGATCCCTATCTCGGCCCGACCGAGGATCAACCGCTCGAAGCCGGCATGGTGCTCGGCGTCGAGCCGCTCATCTACGAGACCGGCTTCGGCTTCGGCATGCAGAACAAGGACATGATCCTGGTAACGCAGAGCGGCTGCGAGCTGTTATCCGACTATCTCGACACCGACGCGTTGCTGATCGTCTCATAACTCGTCGGTCCGGCACGCCATGAGAATCTGCATGAAGGTAATCTGCAATGGCGTGTGGACGGCCGTGCGGGCGCTCCGTAAGGTCGATGGCGCCGGAATCAAAACAAGAGTGCATTATGCGCAGACGTGATTTCTTGGCGTCCAGCCTGGCTTGGTTCGCAGCTGTTCCGGTCCGATCATTCGCTCAGGCCAATTATCCGCAGCGGACCATCCGGCTCGTCGTGCCGCGAGCGGCCGGCGGTGTGGTCGATGTGGTCGCCCGGTTGTGGGCCGAGCAGATGAAGCCGCGCCTCGGCAGTATCGTGATCGAGAACCAGGGTGGCGGCGGCGGATTGATCGGCGCGACGACCGTCGCCCATGCGCAGCCCGATGGCTATACGCTCCTTGCCGGCACCACGAGCGAGCTGGTCATCACTCCGGTGCTCAGCAGTAATCCGCCCTACGATCCGGTGAAGGACCTCGCGCCGATTACGTTGACTGCGGTCTCGGTGTCGGCGCTCATGGTCCATGCGTCGTTGCCGGTGCACTCGCTGCAGGAGCTCGTCGCCTACGACAAGGCCCATCCCGGCACGTTGGTGTATGGTTCCGCGGGGGTCGGTACTTCGGCGCATTTGTGCGGGGAATTGTTCAAGCAGCTCGCCGGCCTGCCCGACATCGTTCACGTGCCGTACCGCGGCGCCAATCCCGGGCTGGTCGATTTCTATGCCGGTCATCTGCCAATGTTCGCCGCCAGCATTTCGCCGCAGGTTTTGGCCATGCATCGCAACGGCACGATCCGCATTCTCGTCGCCGGCACGGATCGTCATCTCCAAGCTGCACCCGACATTCCGATCAGCGCCGAAGTAGGCTATCCCGATTTGATCACGGTCCAGTTCATGGGTGTGTTCGCGCCCGGCGCCACGCCGCGTCCGATCATCGACAAGATTGCGGCCGTAAGCCGCGACGCCATGACCGACACGGATTTTCAGCACAAGCTGATCGATGACGGGTTCGAGCCGCTGACCGATTCCGGGCCCGAGCAGGCCGCGAAATTCATCCAGGAGGAACTGGTGCGCTGGACGCCGCTCTTGAAGGCCTCCGGCATCAAAATGAATTGACGGAAACGGCGCCACCGCGAACGGCGCTCTGTGATCACAGCTTGACGGCGCAAAGACATCTCTCCTAAGATTTGCCGGCAGCATGTGCTGGCGAAAGAACGGCTCATCATGGACGTCAACGATCAGATTCACGCGCAACTGGTGAAAGCGGGTGTGCGGCTTGCCGCAACCTTGCCGGACGATTGGGTCAACGGACTGATCCGCCGGGTGGCGAAGGACAACGTCATTCGCCACATCCCGGTCGGCCGCGAGGCGGAGACCATTGCCATCTGCGCCGGCGCATTTTTCGGCGGCGTGCGTTCCGTCGCTATTATCGGCAACACCGGGCTGCTCACCTGCACCGGCGAAATGGCGACGCTGAACCTGCGCCATGCCATTCCGGTGTTCTGTATCGTCAGCGGGCGCGGCTCGATCGACGATCACAAGGTCTACCAGGAAGTCCAGGGCCGCCGCACCATCCCGCTGCTGCAGGCCTACGATTATCCCTACAAGATCATCGACAAGCCCGAAGAGGTCGAGACCATTCCCGACGCCTACGAATGGCACCGGTTGCAGAAGCGGCCGTTTGTCCTGTTTCTGACGAAGAAGCTGCTCGGAGTGAAGAACGCATGAAAGCGAACGAGGCCATGAAGGTGCTGGCTGCGCATCGCGGCGACGCAGTGGTGGTTTGCGCGCTTGGCATGGCGGCGAACGAGTGGTGGGCGGTGACGCGCAGCGAGGACAGCTTTTACATGCACGGCGGCATGGGATTTGCCGCGAGTTTTGCGCTCGGGCTTGCGGTTTCGATCCCGGAAACGCCGGTGTGGGTGCTCAACAGCGACGGCTCGCTCAGCATGAATCTCGGCTGCCTGCTCACCGAGGCCGGCCAGCAGCCGAAGAATCTGAAACACTTCGTTGTCGATAATCAGTGCTATCAGACCGTCGATACCATGCCGATGGTGAACCAGGACGGCGCCGATTACGCGGCCATCGCCCGCGGCGCCGGCATCCAGCGCGTGGCGACCATCGATAACGTCGCCGACCTCGACAAGAAAATGCCGGAGATCAATGCGGCGCCCGGGCCCTATTTCATCCGTCTGCGCGTCGAGGCCGAGCCTGATTATCAGCGCGTGCCGCCGGCGTCCTACGAGGGACCGGAGATGAAATACCGTTTCGGCCGCGCCATGGAGAAAAAACTCGGCATCAAGGTATTCGGGCCGCGCGGATTCTGACCGCGGCCCCTTCCCCTGGTCATTGCCGGGCCTTGACCAGGCAATCCTCTCAGCAATGACGCGCGCGAAAGCGGCCCATGATGCCCCGGGGCAAGCCCAGGCATGGCGAATTGGGAATCCGCAAAGCGGCGCGTTACGGCATTTTCGCGTCTTCGTCGTAAAGTTCGATCATGTTGCCGTCGGGATCGAAGATATAGATGGTGAGGCCGTAGAGGCCGTCGTGCAGGTCACGATCGAATTTGACGTTGGCCGCCTTGAGCCGCTTGGCGATGGCGGGCACGTCCTTGGCCTTGAAGGCAATGTGGTCGATCTGCGGCGAGGCTGGCGGCCCGCCGATGGTGAGCGCGAGGCCCTGCAAAAACGGCACGAACGGTCGGCCGTCCGCGAGCGGCTTAGCCGGGCGCACCTTAAAGCCGAGCAGATCGACATAAAAATGCTTCGAGCGCTCGAGGTCGGAGACTTTGAGCAGCATGTGCGCGAATTCGGTCGCGCCGGCCGTCGATGCGGTGCCGGACATGTTCAATCCGTCCTCTCGTCCCCCATCACGCCGGCGAGCGCCCAATTCTCCTTCGGCACTTCCTGAATGATGACATGAAGATTGGTGGGCTTGGCGCCAGCGTGCTCAACCATGGCGTCGGTGATGGCGCGCACCAGCGCGCGTTTCTGCTGCGGTGTGCGGCCGGTCCACATCTGTACCGTCACAACTGGCATATCACGGTTCCTCCTGCAGAATTTTTTCGATCCGCTCGCGGATGCCACCCCATTGGCTCGCGCCGACAGTGACTGGAGCGCGACTGCCGAGGCCGCGTGCCCAGATCGCGGTGAGGCCGAGGCGCTTGGCGGCATCGAAGTCGACACCGCCGGGCGGCGCGGCGAGGTCGGCAATGAAAGCCGATTTCTTCAGCCGCGAGAGAACATCCTCGCCGACCACGCGCGTCGGCACCGTCGAGAACAGCAAGTCGAGTTGCGGCGCCAGTTGCGGCAGTTCATGGAGCAAATGCGGCGTCGCGCCGGCGACGTAAGCCGCCGCGCGCTGCTCCGCGTTGCGCGCCGCGACGTGGGTGTGCGCGCCGAGCGTTACCAGATAACGCGCCAGCACGGCGCCGATCGTTCCCTGGCCGACGACGCAGGCCTGTGCATTGTGGATCGTAACCGCGGTGTTCTCGATCACGATCTTCAAAAGGCCCTCGATGATGGCCGGTGTGCGCTGCAGCATCAGGCTGCGATCCCACTCGTATTCGTGCAGCTTGATCGACAGCGCTTCGCAATGCGCTTTCAGGTTCTTGTCGGCCCAGCCGAGAATGATGTGGGCGCGCTTGGCCATCCCTGACAGCATCGCGCGGTCCGGGATGATTGGTGACGTAGCCGCCGGAGCAAACAGCGCGCCGTTCGCCGCAATGCCGGGGATTGGAAAGAGCGCGAAGCGAGCGCCGGCGAGCACTGCCGCGACATCGGCGATGTGCTTGACGCCGGGAATTCCTTGTTCCGGCCACGGAAAGCCGTAGGCACGCACATCGGCGCCGGTTGCGCCGGCGCGGCGGGCGATTTCCTGTTCGCGCTTGTCGCCGCCGAGCATGCCGATCACCAGCTTCGACCAATCAACCGCGCTATCCGTCATGTTTCCCCGCTCCGACCAGCTCCAATAATCCGCTCCGACCCAGTCCGGCAATGCCCATTCGCGCAGCGGTGCGGCCCTCTGCCGCAAGATCGATCCCAAGCAACATTTCTCCGATCCGAAGCAGCGAACTTGCGGCCGGCACAGCGATGCCGGCGATGGCGGCGAAAACGGTGAATGGCAGCAGGCCGTGGCCGAAATCCTCGCGATAATAACGGTGTTCCAACGAGTCCGGCGCCTTGATCCGGCGATTGGCTTCGCCCGACGCAATGGCAGTTACCAGGTCTTCAGTGTCGCTGATCGAAGCGTCTATGGTACCGATCGCCTGCATTTCAGCGACGATCGGCGGCAGGTCGTGACCGAAAGCGCGGGCGACGGCGCGACGCTCGTCATCGAGCGCCCTCATCACGCGTGTGACGCCAGGCGTCATGCCTTGTACATAGAAAGTGAAATCGCCCCGCGTCGCCTCGATCCAGGCGGCACCGAGGACCGCGCCGGGCACATGGAGCACCATGTTCACGTTAGCGAGATCACACGCCAGAACATCAGGCATAAGCTTCGCACTGCGAAATAAGGCCTGGGCGGCATCGACAGCCGCATCGCCTCCCGGCAGCGCCCCCAACCTCACGCTCTTGGCGACGCCCGTTATGGTAACCCGGCCAGGCTGATACTTTCGTGCCACGTAGGTCAGCGTCGAAAGTTCTGCGATCGGCGGCGGCGAAGCTCCGCAGGCGCGAAATACCTGCTGGAACTCGAGCGCACCGCCGGTATGGCCGGGATTGAGTACGACCGGCGTGCGGATGTCGGCGCGCGCCAAGGCGGTGGCGACATCGCCGTGTGCGACCGTGGGCAAGCACACCAGGATGACATCCGCCGCGCCGGCCGCCGCACCGATATCACGGGTCATCACTCGCGGCCGCGCCAGACCGGTCCCCAGCACGCCCTCGAAAGCAACCCCGCCTTGCGCTTCGAAGGGCGCCAGCGTCTGCGCCGAGCGCGCCCAGAACAAGACCTCATGACCGGCACTGGCCATTTCTGCAACGGCCGCCGCACCGCCCGCTCCGCCGCCTGCCACAGCTACCCGCACGCTACCCCGCCTGTCTAGACTGTGATCACAACTTAGCATACTGTGATCACAAATGCTTGCCATAACCTCGACCAGATCGACCAGCGCCGGGACGATGCGGGATCGACGGCCGTGAGACATCTCAAGTTCTCAAGCCACTCGCTCGCCATATCTTTAACGGCTCTATTCCTCATTGTCGCTCCGATTGCGGTTGATGCCGAGTCTGTAGAGAATTTCTATCAGGGCAAGACCATCAACCTCGTCATTGGTTATCCATCCGGTGGGGCTCCCGACGTCTACGCTCGTCTGGTGACACGCCATTTGGGGAAATATCTTCCCGGCAACCCCGCTGTCATTGTGAGGAACATGCCGGGTGCTGGCAGTATTCTGGCCGCAAATCATATTTTCAACGTGGCGCCGAAGGACGGCACAATATTGGGTTTGTTGGCGCCTACGCTGCCACTCGAACAAGCTCTTGGATCATCTGCCTCCAGATACAGAGCCTCAGGCTTTTACTGGATCGGCAGACTGGCAACGAATTCGAATATCACCTTCATCATGAACACGTCTCAAGTCAAAACCATCGCGGATGCCTTCGACAAAGTGGCAATATTGAGCGCGACCGGACGCAGTTCCACCAATGCGATCTATCCGACCGTGCTTAACAACGTCCTCGGCACAAAATTTAAGATTGTTACCGGTTACGAGGGTTCCGCACCTGCTATGCTCGCAATGGAACGCGGCGAAGTCGAAGGACATTCAGCGACCTATGACGGCTTGAAGAACCAACACAATGATTGGATTACGACCAAGAAGATCAATATCGTTGTGCAATACTCATTGCGGCGAAATCCGCAGTTGCCCGATGTGCCGACCGCGGTGGAACTGGCGCGCACGCCAGAGCAAGCAAGCGTTCTGCGGGCTATCTTCAGCGCATCGGATATTGGAAAGTTCATTCTCACGACGCCTGATGTTCCGATCGAGCGCGTAACCGCTCTGCGGCTGGCTTTCGATGCCATGGTGAAAGATCCCGACTTCCTGAGCGATGCCGAAAAATTGCGTATCGAACTCGATCCTTTGCCTGG
>Ga0181536_10002882_pt1 | contig 19066 bp, 18 predicted proteins | sample PEATcosm2014_Bin_41_FD_121105 | JGI IMG/M metagenome (GOLD analysis project Ga0181536, IMG submission 121105) | Peatland microbial communities from MTU Mesocosm Facility, Houghton, MI, USA - PEATcosm2014_Bin17_60_metaG | ecosystem: Environmental > Terrestrial > Soil > Wetlands > Peat | place...
CGTGATGCCCGAGATGGACGGCTACGATTTCTATCTCAAGGTCAAGGAAGAGATGCCGCAGTTGCCGGTAATCCTCATGACCGCCTACTACTACGACAAGGATCACATCCTGAAGCGCTCGCGGCTGCGCGGTCTCGAGGGCGCGCTGTTCAAGAAGCCGGTCAATCCCGGCATGTTGCGCGCGATGCTCACGCAGTTGCGGCAGAAGGCGGCTCAGGAGAAAGCGCAAGCGAAAGCCGCATCGATCGCTGCCAAAGCCGCCGCCGCATCCGCGCCCGCGGCCACCCCCAAGCCCATCCCCCAATCCTGATCAAGTTAGGATGTTGCGTTGCGCGCGACTTCTTATCCGCCTCGCCCGCTTCGTTGCGTGAGGTGTCACAGACACACGGCCGCGCCTCCGGCGCGGGTGAGGGTTCTGTTGATTCGAGCCCGCGTCACTGCGCCAGCGCGATCCCGAACGGACCGCTGCTGGAATTATACGGATTCTCGGTCGATACCGTCGGACCCAGGCATATCGAGCTCCCGCACGAGCCCTTGATAGTTGACTGCGAGACGGTGCCGTCGAAATTGTCCGCGGTGTAAACGAACACGTTCTGCGGATCTACCACCAACCCGGTGGGCCCGTTGTATGGTGATGCGACGGCCGGCGGCGTGACCACGGTCGTTCCGCTCGCTTGGAACGACGACACCGAGCCGGCCAACCCGCCCGACTTCCCCTGGTTGGCCGTGAACAGGTACTCGACGCCGGCGTTTACCGCCATTCCGACTCCGAACGGCACGTCGTTAACGTTGCTGTTCTGGAACGTGAACGCGGGTGTAAGGCAACCAGCCTGTCCGCACGTCGCGCCCGTGAGATCGATCGAAAACGACGAGACCTCGCCGAGCACCTGATCGGCGATGAACAGCGAATCGCCCGCCGAATCGATGGCGATCGCGGCCGGCATATTCGCGTTCACGTCCGTACTATGCGCCGCCGTAAAGTTCTTCGTGAGCGCCCCGGTGCTGGTGTCATACGACATCGGCCAGATAAGCCCGGTGGAGGTGTCCGACACGTATAGAACCGCCAGCGTTGGATGCAGCGTGATACCGAATAATGGAGTGTTGAATCCTGAGATCGAGCCGGCCGACGTGATCTGTCCCGTGGTGGTGTCAACCGTGTAGCTCGTAACCGTCCCTGCCGCGCCCGTCACCCACAGCAATGTCCCATCGGGACTGATCGCAAGTTCGTCGGGTTCGGTTCCACTGCCGTTGCTCACGTACGCCGGCGACAGCGCCGTCAGCGTGCCGTTGGTCGAATTGATCGAGTACTCGTAGATTCTGTCGTCGTTGATATTCGCGACGTACAGATGGCTGCCGCCAGGCGACGCGACCACCCCTCGCGGCCCTTTTTCCGCGCCCGCACTTACCTGCCCGGTATGCTTGAGCACGCCGGTCGTAATGTTGCGCGTGAACGACGAGACCTTGCCGTCGTTGTAGTTGGTCACGAACGCGAGCGCGCCAGTAGCCGTCGTCGGAGTGGCAGTCGGAGAGCCGGAATTTCTGGTCGACGACAGGAGTCCGGAGGTATCGCACGACAATGTATTCAGCATCGCCGCGATAATCACAACCGCGGGAATCAGCCGGACGATGTTCTTAAACGCAGTTCGCCTGGAGAACGATAGTCGGATGCCTTGCTCTGTCGCCATTCGAGCCCCTTTCCGGCGGTCCGGTCCAAAAAACACCAATAGTGTCTTGAATATCATAAATAATACGCCGCATCGAACCGAAAAGTTTCGGGATGCGCCAGCCGATTCTCCTAACAGACGGGAAGTCCGAAACCTGCGTGAGGTTTCGCTGTCCGAAGTCCGCATCTTCTCTTTACCCCTCGCGACGGTGTATGGACGCCATGAGTGACCGCAATTTCCGCCAAGGAGCTGGTGCGATGGCCAAGATCGATCTCAACAAGGTTCCCCGCTTCTCCGAACTCCCGATCAAACCCGGCAAGCCCAAAGAATCGTCGTGGGGCGTGTTTGGCGACGACGATGAACTCGGATGCCTGAATTTCCTGACCCCCGAAGGTGTAATCGAGGCGGCGCGCCTGGTGCGCAAGGGCTCCGTCTTCCGGCTCGATACGAAGATCAATTACGCCAACCCTCCTCTGTTCGCCCGGCCTCCCGCCAGGCACAACATCATGAGCTTCGAGAGCTTCGGCCTGCTCGGTTTCGACGACTCGCTCGACAGCTACAACACGCAGGAGGGAAGCCAGTGGGACGGCCTCGCCCATGTCGGCAGCCCGCGCTACAAGGCGTTCTACAACGGAGTGAAATCCAGCGAGATTAAGGACGGGCCGGGCGGGCGCCTGAGCATCCACAAATGGGCCAACAAGTTTGTCGGCCGCGCCGTCCTGCTCGACGCGTTTCGCTACCGCATCTCGCATGGCCGCACGATCGATCCGCTCACCTCGGAAAAGTACAGCCTCGACGATTTGAAAGAGACCGCCGTCGCGCAGAACGTCGAGCTGAAGCCGGGCACGATTCTGCTGATTCGCACCGGCTGGATGCAGGCGTACATTGCCGCGTCGCCGGAGGACAAGGCCGCGATGGCGCCGCTCGGCGCGTTCAAGGCCTGCGGCATCGAGGACAGCAGCGCGATGGTCGAATGGTTCTGGGATCATCGGCTCGCCGCAGTCGGCACGGATTGTCCCGCCGTCGAGCCATGGCCGTGGGATTTCTCGAACGAGGGCGCGCTGCATTACCGCACGCTATGCCTGCTCGGCCTGCCTATAGGCGAGCAGTTCAACTTGGAGGAACTGGCGGCGGATTGCGCCGCCGACAAGCGTTACGAATTCATGCTGGTGTCGGTGCCGATGAATCTGGAGGGCGGCATCGCCTCGCCCCCCAACGCGGTCGCGATCAAATAAACGGGCAAGCAATCCTAACCTCTCATTGTCCGAGGAGAGGTTAGGATCCAGTAAAGAGCCGGGATTCTTCGCTTCGCTCTAGAATGAGACCAAAAAAAGTTCTAACAGGGACGAAGTCCCGCATCTTTCTTCTTAACCTTGGGTGCAGAGCCTGTCCTGAGCCTGCCGAAGGAGGTCACCCCTGCCCAAGGAAGTGTGAAACCCACGGTGGGTTTCACTGAAATTAGGTTCTTCTAGCTTGTTCTCCCGTCCCGCTATTTGCGCCGTGGATGCTCTATCGGCAGGTCGTCGCGGTTTCCCCATTCCGCCCACGAGCCGAGATAATTTCTCACCCTCGGATAGCCGGCAATTTTGAGCGCGATGTACGCGTGCGCGGCGCGGTATCCGCCCTGGCAATACGGGATTATCTCGGCGGCGGGATCGAGACCGAGAGCTTCGAACTGCGCGCGCAACTCGGCGGGCGATTTCACGGTTCCATCGGCGCCGAGCGCTGCCGTCCAGTCCTGATGGAACGCGCCCGGAATCGCGCCGCCATGTTTCGCACGCACTTTTTCGCCGAAGTATTCCTCAGCGCTGCGAACGTCGAAGATTTGCACGTCGGGAAGCCCGATTCGGTCAAGCAGATATGCATAGGTCGCGAGAATCTCCGCCCGCGGACTGAGCGCGAAGTCCGTGGCGGCGAACTTGTCAACCTTGGTTGTCAACGTTTCACCGGCCGCCGCCTTGAGTCCGCCATCGAGCATTCGGGCCTTTGGATGTCCCGCGTATTCGAGCGCCCACTGGCCTCGCGCCGCGCGCATTCCGGATTCATTCTCGTAAAACACGACGGTCTCGCGGCCGGTGATTCCGAGCGCCGAAAATATCCACTGGAGCTGCGCGCCGAACTCCGCGACGCCGCGCTCGGACGTATCAGTATGATGAAACGGGAACGGATCGAAATGTCGCGCGCCGCTTAGATGCCCGGCGTGGAAATCCTTGACCGGTCGCGTATCGATAAGGATCAGACTGGTGTCATCGCGATGCTCGCGCAGCCATCGCGCATCGACGATCAACTCTGTTATGCCCTCGGCGCGGGCGGTTTTTTCCTGATTCAAATCGCCTCCTGCTCCCCGCGGCTCTATCTGTCGATTCCGACCGCTTCGCTAATAGAACGAAATCCGCCGCTGCGGAGCAAGTCCGCCAGTCCCGATTTGATTCTGGCGACCAGGCCCGGGCCCTCGTAGATGAGCCCGGTGTAAAGCTCGACAAGCGAGGCGCCGGCGCGGATGTGCAACCACGCATCCTCGGCGCTCGCGATTCCTCCCACGCCGATGATCGGGATTTGCCCTTCGGTGTGCGTATAGATGTCGCGGATCAGCTCACGCGTGCGAATCAGGATCGGACGGCCACTGAGTCCGCCCGGGTGCGGCGACGAGACGCCGACGGCCTCGCGAGCGACGGTAGTGTTGCACGCGACGATTCCCTCGATACCGAGAGCGATCGCGGTTTCGCAAATTCGAAACAGATCATTGCGTTCCAGGTCGGGCGAGATTTTCAGCAGCACGGGCCTCCCGCGTGCCGACTCGCTGGTATGTTCGTTCACTGCCGCGAAAAGCTCGCTCATCTTCTCCGGCGATTCCCAGGCGCGCAGCCCGGGCGTATTCGGCGAGCTCACGTTGATGACGATGAAATCGGCCAGCGGCCCGAGCCGTTCGATCAGGGCGCTGTAGTCAGCGGCAATCCCATCGGGCGGCGTGTCGCTGTTCGGCCCGAAGTTGAGCGCCAGCGGAATCGAAATCCCGGCCTTGCGAATCCGCTCGATTCGCGGTGCGACCGCCTCCATCCCTTCGCTGGGAAACCCGAGCCGGTTGATAAGCGCGCGACGTTCGGGCACGCGCCATATCCGCGGTATTTCATTTCCCGCCTGCGGGCGCGGTGTAATCGTTCCCAACTCCGCAAAGCCGAATCCGAGTGTCTCCCATCCGCGGATCGCGACGGCGTCCTTGTCCATCCCGGCTGCCAGCCCAATCGGGTTTGGGAAATCGATTCCCCATAGCTTGATTCCGAGCTCGGGCCTGTCCCGCGGCGCCGGAAAAGCCGGCATCGCCGCAAGCATCCGCAGCATCATCCGATGCGCACGCTCGGCATCGCAGGCGAACAGGCATCGCTTCAGGAAGAGCCGATAGATGGCGTCGATTATCGAAACGGGAGACATGGCGGCTATAAACAGGCAATGTCGCAGTTTGGCGCGGCTGGCGCAATCGAAACGTCTTGTGGATTAAGGGCAGATGCCCCTGATGCAGTCGCACCGCGGCTTGGAATAAGAACCGCGGCTTGGAATAAGATTAGAAAGGAGTGGTGGCGTCAAGCGCCCGGCCATTTGCGGGAGGCGTGAAAATCGCGTGGAAAATCAGGCGAAAATGCAAGTCAAGTTGATCGACTACGCCCAGCAGCCGCTCGAAAAACTCTACGCGGCGTTTCGCACCTGCTATTCCTCCGAAACGCCAATCGAAGTCTGGGACAAGATCAAATCCGAGAAAATTACCCGAGAGAAGATTCGCGAGTTCATCACCGAGCGGCTGAAGACCGGCCACGCTTCTCCGCTCGAACAAATCGTTTTCTGGTTCGCAATCGCGAACGTATCGCGCTCGCTGTCGCATCAGTTCGTTCGCCATCGGATCGGAATCAGCTTCGAGCAGCAGAGTCAGCGCTATGTGAAATTCAAGCAGGACAAGCTCGCCTTCGTGCTGCCGGATTCGTGGGCGCGCGCGGGGTTGGAGAGTGAATTCTCCGCTTTGCTTTCAAAGACGTCCGAGCTCTACGCCAAGGCGCTCAAGGCCGGGATTCCCGCCGAGGATGCGCGTTTCGTGCTGCCCAACGCCGCGCCGACGAATTTTCACGTGATGGTAAATTTCGCCGAGATGCTGCACATCTGCGATCTGCGCCTGTGCGTGCGCGCGCAGTGGGAAATCCGCCGGATGGTCGCGATGATGCGCGCCGAAATCAAGCACGTGCTGCCGGAAATCGGCGTATTCCTGCAGCCCAAGTGCGGTGAGAACCGTATGGGCTATTGCGACGAGTCGCTCGATGAATGGCAGAAGTGCCCGCTGGGCAAGGTGCGGCCGCACAAGTCGAGCCTGTTCGATCTTTACGAGCGTTACGGCTCGCGCAAGGCGCAGGCGCTGGGCGAGGCCGAGTTTCGCGCGGTCGAGGAAAAAGAGCAGTTGTAGTTTTCCAGGTTCCAGTGAGCGACGATTTTCCACCGGCATCGTTAGGCGATGCGATCGCGGCATTCAATCGCGGTGCGTATTTCGAGGCGGCCGAGATGTTCGAGACCGTCTCGCACGCGGCCGGCAACGACAACGATTTGAAGGCGCTCATCGCGGCGTTCAATCAGGTCGCCGCGGCGCTCCATCTGCGCTTCGAACGCGGCGGCAGGCAGGCCTCGATCAACCTGATGTCGCAGGCGATGCTCGCGCTCGACGATATGAAGCCCGCGCGCGGCGGAGTTGACGTCGAGCGGCTGTGCGTCGAGCTGGCGGCCTACACCGAAGAGGTGCGTGCGGCGCCGCGCGACGAGCGCGACGGACTGAAGCATCGCGCGCGGATTTTTCTGGAGCGCCGACGCGCCCCGAAGATCAATCGCCGCTGAAGGCAGGCGAAGACACGAAGTGGGCGCTTCCGAGCGCAGCGCCGTAGGCGCCCCGAGGCGGAGCGGACGCGGAGTCGAGGGAAATTGAAGGTGATGTTGACGCGCGAACAGATCTCCGACGGCCTCAAGCGCGCCCGCTACGTCACCAACGAGCGGGTCGAGACGGCAATCTTCCTGGCGCTCGCGCTCGAAAAGCCGCTCCTGATAGAAGGTCCCGCCGGCGCGGGCAAGACTGAAGTCGCCAAGGTGCTGGCGGAAATGCTCCACACCGAGCTCATCCGGCTCCAATGTTACGAGGGACTCGACGAGGCGCGCGCGCTCTACGAATGGAACTATCAGAAACAACTTTTGCGCATGCAGGCCGGCGAGCAGCAGGGGCTGCGATGGGAAGATCTGAGCGAGCACATCTTCTCGCGCGACTACCTGCTCGAGCGTCCGCTGCTCAAGGCGATCACTGCGCCGAGCCGAGTCGTGTTGTTGATCGACGAGATCGACAAAGCCGACGAGGAGTTCGAGGCCTTTTTGCTGGAATTGCTTTCCGACTTCCAGATAAGCGTTCCCGAATTGGGAACGTTGAAAGCGCACGAACGGCCGGTGGTAATTTTGACATCGAATCGCGCGCGCGAACTGTCGGAGGCGCTGCGGCGCCGATGCCTGCATTTGTTCATCGACTTTCCGGGCATCGAGCAGGAGCGAAAAATCATCGAGCTCAAGGTGCCCGAACTCGACGCGAAGCTGGCGGCCGAGGCGGCGCGTTTTGTCAGCGCGATTCGCAAACTCGGACTTCGCAAGCCTCCGTCGATTGCGGAGACCCTGGACTGGGCGCGCGCTCTGGTGCGCCTGCGCGTGCGCGAACTGGACACCGACGCGGTGCGCACGGCGCTGGGCGTGCTGCTCAAGCACGAGGAGGACCGCGTCAAAGTCGAGTCGAAAGCCTCGGCGCTCGCGCCGCGCCGACGATGAATCCGCGAGGTTGTTAGATGGCCGCGCTTCGCGATCAGCTCGTCCGCTTCATCGCAGCACTGCGAGCCGACGGCGTCAGAATCTCGGTTGCGGAATCGATCGATGCGATGAACGCGGTCGCCGCGGTGGGGCTCGAGCGCGCGCGGATGCACGAGGCGCTGGCGGCGGCGTTGATCAAAGACGAAGCCGACCGCGCGATCTTCGACGAATCGTTCAACCGTTTTTTCGCCGCGCCACGGGCAAATCGCGGCGAGCATCCCGACCAACGCGGCGAGCAGGTCTCGGCTGCCAGCGGCCGCGGCCGTCCCGGCGAGCAGCCGTCACCGCGCGACGCCGCGCTCGCGAGCCCTCGCGATGAGAAATCGCTTTCGCTGCCGTCAGAAGCGAAGCCTGCAAAGAAGGCAGCGGCGGCGCGCCGCCAGGACACAGAAAAGGGAAAAGACGCGGAACAAGGCAAAGACGCCGAGCGCCTTTCCGATCGGATGCGCGGCCGCCAGGAGCGCGGCGAGGCCCAGACGCGCGAGGAATCGCCGACGCCCGGCATCGACGCGACGCGCGTTGCGCGAATCCGCGCGATCGAGCGGACGGCGTTCGACAAATTCTCCGACCTCGACTACGACGAAGCGCGCGACGCGCTCGCGCCGCTGATTCGCCGCTTCCGGATTCGGCTGGGACGGCGGCTGCGACTGGCGCGGACCGGCAGACTCGACTTCCGGCGCACGATTCGCGCGGCGCTACAACGCGGCGGCGCGCTAATCGATCTCAACTTCCGCGCGCGGCGTCCGCGCCATGTCGATCTCGTAATCCTGGCCGACATCTCGGGTTCCGTCCGCTACGCGGCGCAGTTGATGCTTGAATTGATGGCGGGCGCACGCGGATGCTTCCGCCGCGTCAGCAGTTTCGTGTACGTGGACCATCTGGCCGAGGCGGATTTCGAGGATGGACACCTGGTAATGACGCCCGCGCTGGACCTGTACGCGCGCTCGGATTTCGGCCGCGTGCTCGGCGAGCTTTGGGAGCGCCGAACCGGATTGCTGACTCGCGGCGCGATCGTCGTGATAATGGGCGACGGCCGCAACAACCGGCTGCCCGCGCGCGCCGACCTGGTCCGCGAGATCGTGCGGGCTTGCCGCGCCGTGGTGTGGCTGAATCCGGAAGATCCTGCGCGCTGGGGCACGGGAGACAGTGCGATTAAACAATACGCGCGCGAAGTGAACGCGATAGTGCCGTCGCGAAATCTCCGCGAGCTTCAAGTCGCGCTGGCCGCAATCGCCTAGCGCCTGGGATGATCAGAAGTCGAACAGCTCGCGCATTTTGGCGAGCAACCATCGATGCGTGCCGCCCTTGCCGTCCAGCGTCGCGCCGGATGAGAGCTTTTCCAGCCGGACCCGGTTTCGTGCAGCAACAATATCGCCGATGCCGGCCGCCGCGTCGGGATGCTCCTTGAACAGGCGCGTCAATCCCTCGCGGCCCATCTCGATTACTTCCAGGTCGGTGATCGCGCGCACGCTTGCGCTGCGCGGTTCGCCCGTCATCAGCGCCATCTCGCCGGTGAAATCGCCGCGGGCATAATTGGCAATGTGGCGCGTTTGACCGTCGGCGCTGTTGGCGAAAACTTCGGCCGTTCCGCTGCGCACGATGAACATCGAGTCACCTTGTTCGCCGGCGCGCATCAGCATCTCGCCCGCGCCGAACTGGCGCACCGCTACGGTCGCCGCCAGCAATCGAAGCTCGTCGTCGTTCAGCCCGCGCAGGAAATCGACATGGCGCAGGTCGGCCATCAGTTCCCGCTCGAAGTCTGCGTCGGCTCTGTCTTCTTCGTCCTGGCGCGCGTCGCGCACATGGACGGTGCGGGTCGGGAACGGAATCTCGATCGAATGGCGTCTGAGCGCGTACCAGAGGCTCGAGGCGACGCGATCGCGCACGTGTTCCTGCACGCCGTAGTCCTCGATCCAGTATCTGATCCGGTATTGAACCGAGAAATCGCCATAGTCCCACGCCAGAACTTCGGGCGGCGGCTCGCGCATCACTTGCGGCACGTCGCGCAGCAGAGTGACCACGACTTCGCGCACATGATTGGGCGCTACGTCGTAGCTGATTCCGACTGTAATTTCGTCACGCACGGCGCCGGTGGCATAGTTGAACAGCACGTCCTTGGCAATCACGGAGTTGGGAACCTCGAGCCGCTCGTTGGCGCGCGTTACGATCGTCGTCGCACGCCATGCGATTCCCTTGACGCGCCCGACATACTGGCCGCTGCGGATCCAGTCGCCCGGCTCGAAAGGGTGCCCCATCGAGAGCGACAGGCCGCTGAAGATGTTGCCCAGGGTCTCCTGCAGCGCGAAACCGAGCACGGCCGCGAACACAGTCGTGGTGGTCAGAATCGAGAGCGGCTGCACGCCAAAGTCGGTGTACAGCACCGCCATCAGAACCACGAACCACAGCACGAGCATCAGCACGTCCTTGCCGATGGTCGAGAAGTGGACCCTGCGGCGGCGCGTCATCGCGTCGACGGCTTCGAGCACCAGCCGGATCGCGCCGAACAGGAACAGTACGAAGGCCGCGGCGGCGACCTTCTCGGCGACGGTGTCGTTCGGGATGAAGCGCGAACCTGCGTCGATCAGAACGCTGCCCGACAGCAGCAGGAACGTCGTCTGCGTCAAGGCGCGCTTGCGCCGGCGCACGGCGAAGGCGCCCAGCAGGCCGATCAGGACCAGCACGCTTTCGACAAAGCCGCGCAAATCGCGGTGCAGCACGGTCAATCCCAGCATCGTCTGGAGGGGTGTCGGAGCCATCGTTCAGATCCCCGCGGCCACCGCGACTTCGTCGAGCAGTTTCACCGCGTCGAAATACTCGATTGCTATCTCGCGCGCGGCCCGCGCATGGCGCGCATAGTCGGCGTTGATTTCCCCGATCGCATCGACCGCTTCGTCCGGCGTGTCGAACCCGAGCAGTCCCGCGCCGGTGGGAATGAACTTTTCAAACCCGGTGCGCTGCGTGACCACCGGACGCCCGGCCGCCAGATAGCAAACTGTGCGATCGCTGAACCATCCGGTGCGCGTCCTCACGTAGATGTCCTTCGCGACCGTGAACTCACCGCGCGACCGGCTGATGTACTCGCGATAAGCATCGACATCGAGCGACATCGGCACCGCCGGCGTGATGCTGAATCCCCCGGCGATCGCGCGTTCGTAGTCGGCGCCGCCGGTCAGGTTGGTGGCGATCTCGATGGGCTGATTCGCGCGCGCCGCGACCTCGAGCGCCTTGCGAAAATTCAGATGTTTGGACCAGTGGTAGGTCTCGCCCGCGATTTCCATGTCGCTGCCGCTATTCTGCCACGTGCCGACGGTCGTGAACGCAGGCGGCTCGGCCGCTCCGACGCCCGGATGCCACTGTTCGAGATTCACCGGCGGACGGGTCGGATGCCAATCGAGGCCGGCCGTGGGCAGCAGGCAATCGGGCGCGCCGATATTGTAGCAATACGTGAAAAACAATTTGTGCGATTTGGCAAACGCCGTGGTGGTCGGAATCTTGCGCATGAGCTCGAGCTGCATCACCCCCGGGTCGGTCTCGAGGTACACCAGGCAGCGGCTGCGCTCGTGCTCCTGACGCGGCTCGGTAGCACCGCACAGATTGATTATCGCGTCGGCGTCGCGAAACAGATCCATGCATCGTTCGCGCGACATCCCGACGTATTGCTCTTTCACCGAGTCCAGGAAAGCCCACCGCTCGCCGAAGCCGAAGCGCTCGAGCACGCGACCCAGGACCTTCAGGTTGCGCGACGGATCCGTGGTGGTGGTTTCGATCGTCGGATCGTACACGTAAGCGCGATGATCCTCGATGTAGTAAACGTCGAGACCAAGCTGGCTCAGTCCCAGCAAGTGATGAACCAATTGCCAAATCACCCCCGCGAACGGGTACCGCGCTGCCAGATGCAGCACCACGACTTTGCCCTTGCGCTTGCGCTGCACCTTTTGCGTGGCGATCTTAACCCCGCGCTCCTCGATCATGATAGTTGGGCTCCGCGGCCTGCGGCTATCCGCTCGAGCTCGTCCCGCAACTTGGACACCGCAATCCGCCGCTGGCTGATTTGGGCCTCTTGCTCATCGCCGAGTTCGCCCAGATAACAGTTGCGCCCGGGAATGACCAGTACCGCGCGATACGGAAATCCCGCGCGAATTTCCCGGTACGCGCGCTCGGCGATCGCACCTTCGATGGCGCCCTCGGCCGTCTTCTCGCGGATCGCGCCGCCCTCCTCGTATATCAACGCGATCGTGGCGCGAATTCGCGCTGCCCGCCGCCCGGCCTCGACGCCCTTCATCCGGCGGATAACTTCGTTGACCAGCGCCTGATCCGAATCATCGCCACCCGAACCGAGCCATCGATGCGACCGGACGCCAGGCTCCCCGCCGAGCGCGTCGATCTCGAGTCCGCCATCGTCAGCCAGCGTCGCAATCCGCGCGCGCTGGAAGTAGAAACGCGCCTTGATCAACGCGTTCTCGGTGAAAGTCGCTCCCGTCTCCTCGGGACTCTCTGAAATTCCGAGCTCGGCGAGCGACACCAGTTCGAGATCGATGCCGCGCAGGATCAACCGGTACTCAGCAAGTTTCGCCCGGTTCGCAGTTGCAATCAGTAGCCGCCGCATCGCCATCTAATCGGCCGAGTCGTCGGGCTTTGCAGGCGACTTTGGATGGTACGTAATCTTGAGCGAGGCGCGCTCGCGATGCTCGTCGAGCGCCAGCTCAATCAACCGATCGATAAGCTCGGGCAATGGCAAGCCCGACGCCTCCCACAGCTTCGGATACATGCTGATGGCTGTGAAGCCGGGGATGGTATTCACCTCGTTCACGTAGATCTCGCGCAAATCGCGGCTCGCGAGAAAATCGACACGCGCCATCCCGCGGATCGACAACGCCTTGAACGCCGACACCGCCATCGCGCGCAACTTCTTCGCCTTGGCGGGCGGCACCTCGGCAGGAATTTTTGTCGCGGAGCCGTCGGGATCGACGTACTTCGACTCGTAGTCGTAAAACTCATGCGCACCCTTGACCAGGACTTCGCCGGGAACCGACGCTTCGGGACGATCGTTGCCAAGCACCGAGCACTCGAACTCGCGGCCTTCGCACGAGGCCTCGATAAGCGCCTTGCGATCGTATTGGAAAGCGTCGTCGAGAGCGGCGTTGAGATCGGCGGCGCGCTTCACCTTGCTGATTCCGATCGATGATCCCAGCGCGTTGGGTTTGACAAACACGGGATAGCCAAGTTTGCGCGCCAGCCGCGCCCCCAGCTCCGGAGTGTCGCGGTAGTCGGCCCGATCGATCGCGAAATATCGGACCACTGCGACGCCGGCGTCGCGCAGGAGGCGCTTCTGCGCGTCCTTGTCCATCCCGATCGCCGAGCCAAGCACGCCCGCTCCCACGTATGCGATTCCCGCCAACTCGAGCAGCCCCTGCACGGTGCCGTCCTCGCCGTAAGTGCCGTGCAACACCGGGAACACCACGTCGAGCGCGCCTGAAATCGCATCTGGTGTGCGTGTCATTTCGCCGCGCGCGCCGTCTGCCGGCGTCGCGACCAGCGATTGTCCTTCCGGATGCGGCAGCAGCGTCACCTGCGTGCCGCCGGCGCCGAGCGCCGCAAGATGCGGCGTCTTTTCGGCGAGCAGCTTGAGCGCATTGTGCTCGAGATACCAGCGCCCGTCGCGGCCAATCCCAATCGGAACAATCTCGTACCGCGCCGGATCCATCGCCGACATCACGGTCAGCGCGGAGCGCAGCGAAATTTCATGCTCGCTCGAGCGTCCTCCAAACAGGACGCCCACCCTGAGTCGCTTTTTTTTTGCCATCGTGCCGGATCGCCGCCCGCTTGATGGCGAAGATTCTGACATGGCGCGACCGCAGGTTCGAGTATCAAGGCCGCTCAGGACACCCAAAAAACTTCCAACAGGGCGAGGCCGGCATCTTTATCTTACCGTCGGGTGCAGGGCTGACCCCTGGCCGCGCGCCCGCGGGCTCTTACATCGCATAGTCGCGAAAAGATGCGCTGCGCAGATTTTCGCGTCTTCTCACTGCGGGTGCAGGGGCCGCAGCCCCTGCCGCCCACCGCGCAGGTGATTCTTCCTTCATGCCGGCGCAAGCCGGCCACCTCGGGACAACGGCGGGCGGCCTTAATACTGGGTGCAGGGCTCAGCCCTGCTCACCCCTGCTATTGCCGGTAGTTCGGCGCTTCCTTGGTGATAAAGACGTCGTGCACGTGGCTCTCGCGCACTCCGGCGTCGCTGACCTTGACGAAGCGCGCCCGCTTGCGCAGCTCTGCCAGGTTCGCCGCGCCCACGTAGCCCATCCCGGATTGCAACCCGCCCACCAGCTGCTCGATATTCGAGGCCAGCGAGCCGCGATGCGGTACGCGGCCCTCGATTCCTTCCGGCACGTGCTTGCCGTCGGTCACGGCGAGCTGCCCGTAACGATCTCCGGTGCGCTCATTCATCGCGGCAATCGATCCCATCCCGCGATAAAGTTTGTAAGTGCGCCCCTGGTAGAGAATCGTCTCGCCGGGGCTCTCCTCGGTGCCCGCGAACAGCGAGCCGATCATCACGCTGTTTGCGCCGGCCGCCAGGGCCTTGGTGATATCGCCCGAGAACCGGATTCCGCCGTCCGCAATCACCGGAATGTTGCGCGGCTCGGCAATCGCGATCGTGTCCATGATAGCCGTGATCTGCGGCACGCCGACTCCCGACACCACCCGCGTCGTGCAAATCGATCCGGGACCCATCCCGACCCGGAGCGCGTCGGCGCCGGCGTCGCACAGCGCCTTGGCGCCCTCGCTGGTCGCGACGTTTCCGGCCACGACTTCGACCTCGGGCCATTCGAGCTTGGTCGCCTTGATCGCGTCGATCACGTTGCGGGTATGCCCATGCGCCGTATCGATACAGATGACATCGACGCCCGCACGGCGCAGCGCGGCCACCCGCGCCTCGCGCTCCGGACCGACTCCGACCGCAGCGCCGACCCGCAGCCGCCCCATCTGATCCTTGCTCGCGTGGGGATGCCGAATCGCCTTGTCCATGTCCTTGACGGTGATCAGCCCGCGCAGCCGATTCTGGTCGTCAACCAGCGGCAGCTTCTCGATCCGATGCGCTTGCAGGAGTTCCTTGGCGTGTTCGAGGTCGATACCGGGACGCGCCGTGATCACTTTGCTCGTCATCACGTCGCGCACCTGCTTGTCCAGGCGCCGTTCGAAGCGCAGATCGCGATTGGTCAGAATTCCGACCAGGCGGCCGTCCGAGACGACCGGCAGCCCGGAAATCCGGTAGCGTTCCATCACGGCCACCGCCTCGCCGATTTTCTGCTCTGGACTGACGGTGATCGGATCGACGATCATTCCGCTTTCATATTTCTTGACGGTCTCGATCTCGACGGCCTGCTCTTCGATCGAAAGATTGCGATGCACAAAGCCGATCCCGCCCATTTGCGCGATTGCGATCGCGGTGCGCGATTCGGTGACGGTGTCCATCGGGCTCGATACGAGCGGGATGCGCAGGCGGATTTTGGGCGTCAGCGCGGTCGAGACGTCGCAATTCGCCGGCAGCAGGTCGGACGACTGCGGCAGCAATAGAACGTCGTCGTAGGTAAGTGCTTCGCGGAGCTCCTGATGCGCCATTTGATTGACCCTCCTTGGGCGGTAAAAAAAGAAAGAGCCCGCGGATTTCCCGCGGGCTCATTTCTGCCTTCAGTTTTTATACGCAGTCCGTTTATTCAGATGCGCCATATGCGACATTAACAAGCGTCGCGCCCCCGATCAATACGGGGGTGGCTGCGTCAGTCGCCCACAGACGAATTCACCAGTTTCGGGGCCGGGTCAAACTCGGCGGCCGGTATCGACTGGGTAGCGCATGTCTTGACAGTGACATCGGCCGTCGAGCATTTGTTGGGATTACCTTCCGGCGCAGTGCAATCACTAACGGTCCCGGCGCCGGTGTTCTTGTTGAACGTTCCCTGTATCGATTCCGTCCCATTGAAGTAGCCGTCGGACAGGTTAAGAAGCACCGTCGTCCCGTTGGAACTCAAGCACATCGAGCCGGTTGCAAGATAACCAGGGAAAGAGGGGGCCTTGGCAGCCAAGGAGAACGTTTCACACTGATTCTTCGACGGGATCGACACGCTGGTAAAGTACACATTCGAGCCAAGGGTAAAGCAAAGGTCGTTTGCCGACGCCGGCAAGCAGCAGACCAGAAGTATCCCAATTGCTCCCGCAATTATCCCAAGGATTCGTCGCAACTCCATACTTTTGTGACCCTCCCGTAAGTTAAGCTTGTTCGTATTCACCTTCCGCACCACACGGGTTTGCGCTTTTCGAGGAATGCGGCGATGCCTTCCTGCGCGTCCGCCGCCATCGCATTCTGGCTCATCACTTCCTTCGTGTAATCGTACGCGTTGGCCGTATCGAGATCGATCTGCGCGTAGAACGCCTGCTTGCCGATCCCAATGATGAGCGGGCTTGCCTCGACGATCTGCATCGCGAGCTTGCGCGTCTCGGCGACCAACTCCGCGTCGGCCGCCACCCTGTTCACGAGTCCCCAATCGGCCGCCGTGCGCGCATTGACGGATTGCCCCGTCAGCAGCATTTCCATCGCATGCTTTCGTCCGACTGCGCGCGTCAGCGCAACCATCGGCGTCGAGCAGAACAGTCCAATCCTCACGCCCGGCGTCGCGAAACTCGCGCTCTCGCCGGCGACGACGAGATCGCACGTCGCCGCAAGCTGGCATCCCGCGGCGATGGCGATCGCATGCACGCGCGCGATCACCGGCTGCGGAATTGCCTGAATCGTTTGCATCAGTTGCGCGCACAGATCGAATTCATATCGGTAGAATGCAAGGTCGCGCCCCTTCAGTTCGCCCAGGTCGTGACCGGCCGAGAATGCGGGGCCGTTGCCCGCGATTATCACGGCGCGCGCATCGACCCGTTTGCCGATCGCGCGAAGCTCGGCTGTCAGTTCCGTCATCATCGCAGTCGAGAGCGCGTTGCGCTTCTCGGGACGATTCATCGTAAGCGTGACCAGCCCGGCTTCTTCCTCGACGATCAGATTCTTCTGCGCAGTTTCATTTGCCATCGCGTTTCACCTGCTTTCCATTCTCTTACTTTTCAAACCGCCTGCTAATCGCCCGGATCGTTTTTCCATTCTTCGGGATAGAGCAGCAGCAAATCCTGGCCGAGCGCGCGCACCAGGAATCGCTGCGTCTCGTTGATCGCGCGTTCGAGCGCGCGTCCGCCAATCAGCCAATGCCCGCGGCCGGCGATCGTCGCCAACTTCGCGCCGATCGACTCTGCAAATTTTGAGGTCCGCGCAAGCGGCGCGAAGATGTCCGAGTCGCCCGCTACAACCAGGCGCGGGGCGGCTTTGTCCGGCGGCGCAAACTCGATCGCGCCGGCCATTACGTCGGCGGCGATCGCGCCCGAATCGGGCGCCATCCCATTTATTAAACCGTCGCGAGTGAAAGGATCGGAATCGGCGATCAACTCGAACAATATTCTGCCGCGCGGCGGCTTGATCGGCAGCCGCCACCGCATCGCGAGCCGATTCGCGATTCCGCCCACCAGCGGCGTGCGAAAGCCCGGCGCCAGCGGCGCGTATGCGACCGCGGCCTTCACTCGACGATGCTCGCTGAGTTTGAGCGCGACCAATCCCCCGACGCCGTGACCGACCACGACTGCATCGCGGCCAATCCCGTCGATCGCTTCGCCGGCCAACGCGGCCAAGTCATTGAAGCGAAGTTTCTCGAGCGGAGGCGTCGAGCCTTTGCCAACCGCAGCGCGCAGATCCGGAACGAACACTTCCCATCCGATCGACGCGAGATAACCGAACACCAGCGCAAGATGCCGCGGCGTGGTGAAAAGTTCGGGCAGCAGCACGATGGGCCATGCAAACTTGACCGGCTCGGGGCGCTCGCATTGCGCGGGGAAGCGGCCCAGTTCGACGTCGTCCACTGGTCTGCCGAATTATGCGGCCCGCGCCGCTGCCGCCATCAGGCGCGTGAATCCGAACGACGGAAAGGCGGCGCGCGCGCCAACAATTATCGCGTCAAAATCTTTTGCCGGCTCGGACATGAGGCTCGCGAAACTTCGGGGCGATCGAACCCTATCATGTTGAACGTGCGCGCCCGCAAGCAAGCGCCAGACAAGGAAAGAGCCCCCTCTTTCAAGGGGGCTCTCCCGTGTTGCGAGGCCTTTCAGCCTCGGCTTAATCCAGCAGCAATCCTGGCAGCCTTAGCCAGCCTTCGGGGTATTGGCCCGAAGGTAAACTCGTTAAATGGTTACTTCTTTTTGGTCTTTTTGGCCGGTTTCTTCTTAGCCATATTTCTCTTCCGCATCGGTTTGGACTTGGTGGCCTTTTTGGCCCGTTTCTTCCTCTCTGGCATAGGTACCTCCTCTTCCTAGGCTGCTGCTGGATAAGCACCCTTTCTTATAGATGAGGGCTCATCCCTCATCGATTCGGGCCGATTATAGAAACATGTTATTCTGAAATCAAGAGCCGCGAGGCGATTTATAAACAAATTTTAAAGTCGAAAGAGTGCAACCGAACCGGTCTGTTTCGGGTGTTTAGAATGTCGTTCAAAAATTAGACCTCTTGAACTCAGGCTGGCGCTTGAATTACGATTGGCCGGATGACGCGGTTAAGCTTTCTACTGCGACGCGAGTGGCTCAGCCTAATCTTCGGCGCGGTTCTCGTGATGCTGCTATTAAGCGCCCTGCTCGGCAAGCAGGGGCCCCGCGACCTGGTCGCCCTCCAGAGCCATCGCGCCGCATTGGAGAAGCGCCGCAATCAACTGGCAACGGACAACGCCGCGTTCAGAACTCGCATTGCGAAACTTCGTTCCGACGACCGCTATATCGAACGCATCATTCGCCGCGAGCTTGGCTACGCGCGCCCCGATGAACTGGTGTACAAGTTCGCCGACCAGGACGAGCACGAAACGCCGTCGCGCTGAACTGTTCGCGAACATCAGAAAACCGCGCGCGCGACCAGCCGGTACTCGCGAGCCCGGCGTTCCAGCTCTTCGCGGAAATCAGGATGCGCGATCGAGATCAGCGCGCGTGCGCGCTCCGGAACCGATTTGCCTTTCAGATTGACCATCCCATACTCCGTCACCACGTACATCACGTCGGTGCGCGGCGTCGTCACGATGTTGCAGTCGTCGATTCGCGCGACGATTCGGCTGGCGCGCCGCCCGTCGCGCTCGTAGGTCGAGGCGAGGCATAGAAATGACTTGCCCTCGCGCGAGTCGTACGCGCCGCGCACGAATTGCAGTTGTCCTCCGGCGCCGCTTATCTGCCGGATTCCCGCCGACTCGGAGCACGCCTGTCCGGTGAGATCGATTTGCGCCGCGTTGCAGATCGAGATCACGCGGTCGTTGAGCATTATGCGATGCGGCAAGTTGGTGTAATCGACCGATCCCGCAAAGCATGCGGCGTTGCGATCGAGAAAGTCGTACATCCGTTTCGAACCCGCCGCGAACGTGTACGCCATCTGGTAGCGGTTGGTCGCTTTGTGCGCGCCGGTCACCTTGCCGGCCTGGTAA
>Ga0181536_10002885_pt1 | contig 19059 bp, 13 predicted proteins | sample PEATcosm2014_Bin_41_FD_121105 | JGI IMG/M metagenome (GOLD analysis project Ga0181536, IMG submission 121105) | Peatland microbial communities from MTU Mesocosm Facility, Houghton, MI, USA - PEATcosm2014_Bin17_60_metaG | ecosystem: Environmental > Terrestrial > Soil > Wetlands > Peat | place...
CGACAATCCGGGAGTTAGCCCTGCTGCGATTGGCGCTTTAGCGGCTTGCCAATCGCAAGCAGGAAGATGGCACTCTTGTCTCTTGCGTGCGGCGAAAAGAAGCTAATCACATCATCGTCAAAGAAGGTCAGCCCGGTCGCACCCAGGCGCTGAGCATACGCAGCCAGGTACATCCTGCCGCCGATCGCGCCCGCCTCCAGCTGGACGGCACGGTAGCCGCGGTTCCCGTATTGCTCCAGAATGCGTTTTAAATCGGCGAGAAAGAAGATATCCACGCAGGCGTCCGCTGGCAGTTCCTGCTCCAGCCCAAGGTGATGGGCCTCGGCGCGGAATTTCCCGTCCTTCAGAAGCTCCAGGGTGTTCTGCTCACGCCGGAAGAAGTAAGCGCCCGGCTTGAGCCCCTCGACCGAATGCACGATCAGGTAAAGATCGTTCAGCTGCTCGCCAGGCTCAAGGAAGTCAGCCCGAAGACCTCGCGTGGCGTAGGCGAAAACGGTAGAAAGTTGTGCCAGCGTAATGGATGCCGCCTTATCGAAGGTTCTGGTAGAGCCGCGGCGCAGGATTACCTGCTCAATCGTGTCCTTCGGTTGTTCTTCTTCCGGCACTCGCGAAAGGCGAATTGCCTCGCCTGCCAGCGGAGAACATGGAAGAACCGGTGGCTTCCCGCGCCACTGAGCCACTTCCTCTTCGGACGCAAGCGAAGACGCGTCGTGCATCTCAAGCATGGCAGGATATTGGATCTCGCGCTGCGAAAGCGGAATCGTCTCCAGGCAGAGCGCCGGAGCCTCTTTCGGTTCCGGTAGCGAACGCTCGGATGTGCGGCCGATCGGCACCAGGCACAAGGAAACCTCACGCCGCGTATCGAGATCAAGCAGGCGGTTCACTTCGGTATCCACGAACCCGAGCACGATCTCGGCCGGCAGCCCCGAAGCCCCCGCAACGGCCAGCATATTTGCCAACAGGGTGCCGTTGTCCCAACCAAAATGGCGATAGGTGCGCGCCTGGTACTTCCAGGCGTTCCGCCAGTACGTGCCGGTGCAAATGATACTCGCGGGCGCGTGCGCCACCGCGGGTTCCATCGCCGTCACTTGAGCCAGGTTTCCGCGAAAATCACCTTTTCGCAGAAGCCGTAGGGATACATCCGCCGGGTTGAAATGATACACGCCGCCATCCAGGCCCGGGAGATCGCCCGTCACGACGTACAGTTCGATCTCGTAAAGAGCTCCAGTGCAAGCTGCGGCGCGAAAGTAGATTTCTCCACCTGGATATGCGCGTTGTTTGGTAATCCCTGACGAGAAATAGAGCAGGCGCGCTAGATCCTGAAGGCCAGGAACCGCATCAGCCCGCGACGATGGCACCGGTTTTGAGATTGCGGAGAGCGCGGTCACGCCTGTTTGCGCGACGTCCCGCGGTAGCAAAAGAGGTTCGACCTTTGGGTAGATTTTGAAAGGCTGCGGCCGATTCGCCCAGTCCAGGAGGTGAGGATGGTTGCGAATACTCCAATAGGAGTGTTTCGTGGCATCGTGATACTTCCAAGCTGCCTGGATTTCGCGGTTCTTCATCGGCTGCTACGTCAGACTAGCACCTGTCGGGACCACGGGTGCAATGAGCCTGGTGACTGCGAACCGGGACGGTCGCTTGAGGCCGAGAAAGTTGCTTACGACAATCCTCGCACTCCCGAATTACCGTTTGCACGCGACTGATAAGACGGTAACAACGTTCCGCGAACGGCCCGCCGGAGAGCTAGAGGACCTGAGAGCATGGTTCTATCCCGGACGTGAGTGGGTGAGGAATTCATATATGCAAGACCGAGGGCCATCGAGTTGGAGAAGGAAACCCTTCCAACCTGTTTTGGGGTTGGCCAGTTCAGTATTGCCAACAAAACTGATGCGAAAGACGATCAATTCTGACCAGCTTTCCGGTGCCTAACAGTCTGATACTTACTGACAAGCTTCTCACGAGAACGACCATTGAGAGGACCAACTTTGTTTTGTGGAGGTTTCAATGAACCTGAGTCTGCTGGATCCCAAGCTGATTGTGCTCGCCGCCGCCGTGATTGTGATCATCGTAGTAGCTGCCTGGTTGTACGTGCGCAAACGCAGGGGTACGACTGCAGACCTGCGGCGCAAGTTTGGGCCCGAGTACGACCGCGCAGTGCTGGCGCATGGGTCAGAACGAAAGGCAGAAGCGAAATTAGCGGATCGCGAGAAACGGGTTGAAACACTCAACCTCCGCGATCTGGATTCGATGGAACACGAACGCTTTTCGAAACAGTGGGAGTCCGTCCAATCTCGCTTTGTCGATTCCCCGAAGGGGGCAGTCGCAGAAGCCGATGACCTCGTGTCCTCCGTAATGAAAGCTCGTGGCTATCCCGTATCGGATTTCGATCAGCGGGCTGCCGATATTTCTGTAGACCATCCCCGAGTAGTGGAGAACTACCGATCCGCGCATGAGATTGCATTGCGGGTTGGGAAAGACCAAGGAACCACGGAAGAGCTGAGAACGGCAATGATTCACTACCGTTCCCTATTTGAGGAGCTGGTGCAGGTGCCAGTGGCTGTGGAGAAAAAGGAAGTCGCATAAAGGCGAAGCTGGAGGCTGAGAAATGATGAAACCAAGTACGCAAGACCGGACCGAGGGCAAGCTTCACGAAGTAAGAGGGAAGATCAAAGAAGAGGTCGGAAAGGCGACCAACGATCCCGATTTGGAAGTCTCAGGGAAAACGGAGAAGAGAGCCGGCAAAGTTCAAAAATGGATCGGCCGCGCTGAAAAGGCCGTCGGGGAATGAAGGACGCAGCACCACCGGGCTGCACAAAACACAGGAGGACACCGTGTCACAAACCGCAGCGGAAAGAGCGGCTGAGCACATTGACGAATCAGCTCGCCAGGCTTCACGCGCAACCAGTGCGATTGCCGACGCGATAGAGGATGGAGTCGGCGCAGCAATGCGGGTCGCAAGGCAGGGCGGCGATGCTGCTGAAGAATTCGTGAATGACACGACTCAGCGCCTCCAGAGAAACCTCGTCTTAACGGTTGCGACGACGTTCGCAGTAGGTGTCACCGCGGGAGCACTTATCGGCTGGATGATGAAACGAAGCTAGATCCGCAACTTGAGCCGACAGGATCTGCGGAGCGGCGGGAGCAGTGGTCTCGCCACGGTCCTTTAAGACAAGCGTTTCAGAAGAAGAACTTGGAAAAGGAGAACGAGGATGACTAGGAATGATCAGGTTAAGTGTGCGCATCTACCATGCCGGTGCTTAGTGCAAGCGAGCGACAAATACTGCGGTCAAGCCTGTCAGGAAGCGGGATCTAAGGAAGTGGAGATTGCGTGCCAGTGCGACCACAAAACCTGTCCCCTTACCACATAAACCACAGAGATTTCATGGCTGGACTTGGATTAAAACAGGGGAGCTGTCGATATGAAGATGCGCGGACTTGTGCTTTTGTTGTTAGCAATTACGGGCCTCGCGGTCTTACCAATGCCGGCAGAGGCGCAAGCACTGGCCGATTCCGGAGACTCATCGGGTTCTGTTGCGATTGTAACCCCGGCGCTACCAGATCTGACGTACACGCGTCCGACAGAGAAGACGAAGATCGAGAACTACCTCTTCGACGCTTTCGGCCCGTATCCAGCCAGCGGCGCTGCGTTTGCGGCTGGCATTAGCCAGGCGTATAACACCCCGCCGGAGTGGAAGCAAGGCGCTGAGGGGTTTGGCAAGCGATTCGGATCGGACTTTGGCATCGCAGCGATCAGCACGACGACGCGATATGGGCTAGCAGAAGCGTTCCGGGAAGACACCTTGTACTACCGGTGTGAGTGCAAAGGCAAGTTTTCTCGGCTGCGCCATGCCGTGATTTCCACCTTGTCCGCACGCCGGGGCGAAGACGGCCACCGGGTCTTTTCTTTCCCGGCGCTTGTCGCACCGTATGCCGGCGCCATGACTGCCGTCTATGCGTGGTATCCCGGCCGCTATAACGCCAAAGATGCTTTTCGGATGGGCAACTACACCATGCTGGGATATGTAGGCGGGAACATAGCCCTGGAATTTGTCTACAGTGGACCCCACTCCTTACTTCATCGCATGCACCTCAACAATGGTCACGGAGCGCCAAATCCAGGTTCAAACCTGTGACAGACCTGAAATCAGTTGCGGCCACAGGCTTGAAACCTCCCCTTCCGGCGCCACGGACCTCACTTATTTCCCCCTCTGTGAGTTCCGCTAAAGGCCTGATCAGCGAGTTTTTCGAGTGGTTCGGAGATTTGGGCATATTTTTCTGGCGAGTTGTGCGGGCGGCCGTGACGCCGCCCTTTGAATTTCGCGAATTATTTCGACAACTCGACGAGATCGGATCAAAATCTCTTCCGCTGGTCGCTTTGGCTGGCGCGGCCACTGGCGTTGTACTTTCCTTGGAAGCCCGCTACAGCCTGACTCGATTTGGAGCCAAGTCCCTGCTTCCCGCGGCTATCGTGTTCTCCGTTATTCATGAGACCGGTCCGATCATCACCGGTCTGGTAGTGAGTGGTCGCGCAGGAGCTGGCATTGGCGCCGAACTGGCTTCCATGAAAGTGACCGAGCAGATCGACGCAATCGAAGCATCTGCGGTAAATCCTTATCGACTGCTGGCGGCGACTCGCATCCTCGCTTGCATCCTAATGCTGCCTCTGCTGACCCTCGCTGCCGACTTTTGCGGCTTGATCATGGGCTGGGTTACGCAGGCACTGGTTGAGCCGGTCTCTTTACACCAGTTCATCAGTACCGGTTTTAATGGTGCCGATTTCAACGATTTCCTGCCACCCACGTTTAAGACCGCCGTGTTTGGCCTGATTATTGGGCTGATCGCGTGTTTCCAGGGAATGCGGACACAGGGCGGCGCCGCGGGTGTGGGCCGCGCGGCCACGAGTTCGGTAGTCCTGTCCTCGCTGTTCGTGATCCTGGCCGATGTGGTGCTGGTAAAAATCATAATTCTGTTTTTCCCATGACTATCGATTAGGAATCCCGCGAAACCAGTATGGACACAATCGATCAAATTGCGACGCGACGAACAGAAGCCGAGAAAGACGGCAGTGCGCCGGTCATCGCCGTCGAGGACTTGCATAAAGCCTTTGCCAGCCAAAAGGTTTTGAACGGGATCAGCCTCAGCGTGAAACGCGGCGAGACCCTGGCGGTGCTGGGGCGCAGTGGTACTGGCAAGAGCGTCTTGCTGAGGCTCGTCATCGGTCTGGAGAAGCCGGACTCGGGATCGGTTCGCATCCATGGTCAGGACATTGCGGGACTTGCTCTCGACAAGCTCGGCGAAATCAGGAAGAGAATGGGGTTTCTCTTTCAGCATGCCGCGCTTTACGACTCTCTCACCGTCGAGCAGAACGTGGCTTTCCCGCTGCAGCATCACCGAAAAACAATGTCGAAGGCGCAGCGGAGCGACCGAGTCAGAGAACTACTGGCGGAAGTGGGCATGGAAGGCGACCTTGCGAAGATGCCTTCCGACATCTCGGGTGGCATGCAGAAAAGAGTGGGGCTGGCGCGTGCACTGGCTTTGGAGCCGGATATTCTGCTGCTCGACGAGCCCACCGCTGGTCTTGACCCCATCAGCGCAGCGGAGATTGATGATTTGGTTCTCAAACTCCAGCAGGAACATCACATGGCGTCGATCGTGGTGACTCACGATCTACATAGCGCGAAGACGATTGCGAACCGTCTGGCCTTGCTCAATGAAGGAGAAGTGGTGCTTGAAGGCAGCTTTGAAGAACTTCAGAACAGTGACATCGAGTTTGTCAGGGAATTTCTAAGGCATTCGTAGGGGGAGATATGTCGAGAGCGGCGCGGTTGGGAGCTTTCATCGTTGTGACTTTGGCCATTCTTGTGGGTGGTGTCTTTATCATCGGGAGCAAACAGTATCTTTTCAGCTCGACGTACCGATTGAAGGCGCAATTCGACAACGTGGCGGGCTTGGACGTCGGCGGCGATGTGCGCGTGGGCGGCGTTCACAGCGGGACTGTGCGCAACATCGTGTTGCCCCATAAGCCGGGCGAAAAGGTCACGGTAATCATGGATCTCGGCCAGTCGACGCACGAGATCATCAAGCAAGACTCTGTGGCCACGATCGAAACCGAGGGGTTGTTGGGCAACCAGTTTCTGGCGATCTCGTTTGGCTCCGCCGGCACAGCCGACGTGCGGGATGGCGATACCATCGCCAGCCAGCCGCCACTCGAAATGTCAGACCTGCTCCAGAAGACGAGCGGCATTCTGGATAGCAGCCAGCAAGCGATACAGAATGCCACTCGTGCGACGGCGAATCTAGACTCGATCAGCGCCAAGATCGATGGAGGTCAAGGAACCGCAGGAGCGCTGGTTAACGACAAACAGCTCTATAGCAACCTCGAACAGACGACGAGTGCCATGCGTGACACGATGGTCGAGGCGCAAGCCGGTGTAACCGACTTCCAGGAGAATATGGAAGCCATGAAGCATAATTTCTTCCTGCGCGGGTATTTTAACCACCGCGGCTACGAAGATTCCTCGGAGCTGGCGAAGAATGAGATTGAAGGGCTGCCGCAAGGCATACCGACAAAGGAGTTTACGTATCCGGCGAAACAGCTTTTCGATAAGCAAGATTCGGCAAAGCTAAAGAACCAGAAATCTCTAAACGCTGGCGGTGAGTTCCTGGCTAATAACCAGTTCGGGTTTGCGGTGGTCGCGGTATCCGCCGGCATGGAGGGCGACACCCAGAAGGACTTGGTGCTAACCGAAGCCCGGGCCATGGTTGTGCGCGAGTATCTGGTCGAGAACTTCGGATTTGATGACAGCCAACTCAAAACTCTGGGAATGGGCAAGCAGACGAACGGGAATTCGGATACCGGTTGGGGTACGGTGCAGATTTTCATCTATCCAGCCGGAACCGAAGCTCCACCGAATAAGAAGATGCCCGCGGGTATCGCAGCCAAAACGACCTCAGACCAACCAGTTCAGGCTTCGGTGGAACCAACGCTGAAACCACAGTAGTAAACGCTGTCTTCCCCGAGACTACGCTCTTTCGGCCTTTCTGGACCGTACTAGCTTCGTCGTCCGGCTGCTGCCGATCCCGCGCCGCTATGAGGCGCAGGGCGTGCGGCGGCACGGGTTTCACAAGCTGTCGTATGCGTTGCTGCAGAGCCTCAAGAGTGCCGGTGGTGACAACTCTGCAGACCGCTCTTCGTGAGCCTTTCCCGCCTTATGGCTTAGCAACCGTGCCCCAGATCCTCTTACTACTCGATGGTCGTCTCCGACTTGGCCGGCTTCTGTGTCACCTGCTGCGTGTTCGGCAATTGCGAACGATCCCACCCACCGCCCAGGGCCTCGACCAATGCCACGGCTGAGATCATCTGTTGCACTCGAAGAGTATTCAGAATCTGCTCGTCCGCCAACACGGTGGTCTGGGCAATCAGCACGTCGACGTAGGGATCAACGCCCGTCTCGTACCGGGCCTGTTCGAGCTTGAGGTAGGTTTGAGCTGAGTTCACTGCCTGCTGCTCTTGCTGGATCTCCTTGGATAGAATGCGAACTTCGGCAAGAGAATCTTCCACCTGTTGGAATGCGGAAAGCACAGTCTGACGATAACTGGCCAGATCCGCATTGTAGGTCGCGACGTATTGTCGGACGGTGGCGCGGCGCAAGCCGGCATCGAAGATGGTTTCCGGAATCGACGCGCCGACGGACCAGAAACGGCTCGGCCAAGACAGCCAATGACTGAAGGTTGAACTCTCAAAGCCGCCCTCCGCACTCAAAGTCAGGTTTGGATAATAGGCGGCGTAAGCGATGCCGATCGCTGCGTTGGCTTCGGCCATTGTGCGCTCAGCAGCGGCAACGTCGGGCCGGCGCTCGAGCAGTTCCGAAGGCATGCCCACCGGAATCGGCGGCGGAGCAAACGTCATCGGCTTCACGGGGATGGAGAAATTGGACGCGGCCTTGCCTATGAGTACGGCGATCGCGTGCTCATACTGAGCTCGCGCGATTCCGGCATTGGTTGCACCCGCCTGCGCGCTCTGTAGCGTAGTTTCGGCTTCCACCACAGAGATTTGGTCGTCGATGCCGGCCTCATAGAGCGCACTTGTGAGTTCGTATGCCTTCTGGTCCGCCGCAACGGTCTCGTCATAGATCTGTTGCAATTGGTCTTGGCCGCGAATCTCGAAGAAATATTCCGCCAGGTTGGCCTGCTCGATCAAACGCTCATTCTCCAGATCGGCCGCGCTGACCTGGGCGGCGTACTGGGCTTGGCGCACGGTGTTGCGGACCTTGCCCCAAAGATCCGGCTCCCAGGACGCTTCGAGCGGCAGCGAATAAAGCGTGCTTTGCAGTTTCGGGCTGGAGGTGGTGCCCGTGCCGGTCGTATTGTCGGCGGCCGAACCCACGTTTGCCGAAGCTCGCGAGTGGGTAACCGAGGGTACAACCGATAGCGTCGGAAAATACTGTGCCCGGGCCTCGCCCACCACTGCACGGGCTGCCATGAAGTTCTCGAAGTATTGTTTGATGTTCTGATTGTTAATATCGAGCTGGTCTTCGAGTGCGTTCAGTTCGGGATCGTTGAAGATCTCCCACCACTTGCCGCGCAGCTTGGCATCGGCGGGCTGTGCAACCGTCCAGCCCTCAGTTTCCTTGAACTGCGTGGGTGATTCCTTGTAGACCGCAGCAGGCGCCTGCGTCGCGGGTGGGTGGTATTTCGGTCCGACTACACAGCCCGATGAGATTAGCAGGAGCGCGGCCGCACCCAGGCAAATCACCCCGATCTCTGGTTTTCGCGTGAAGATATTCATAACGTCTCCGCCTAACCAACGGTTCATATCAGACCACCGTGCTAGATAGCCTCCGCAGCGGGGGAAAGATGTCGCGCTGTGTGTCCCGCCATGCGCAGCCGCAACCGATCGAACGCCAAATAGACGACTGGCGTTGTATAGAGCGTAAGCAACTGACTCAAGATCAGCCCTCCCACAATCGTGATGCCCAGAGGCCGACGCAGCTCATACCCCGTGCCCGTGCCCAGCGCCAACGGCAGAGCGCCCAATAACGCAGCCATCGTCGTCATCAGAATTGGACGGAAGCGCAACATGCACGCTTCAAAGATCGCGTCCTTTGTGCTCTTTCCATCTTGGCGCTCTGCCTGAAGAGCGAAATCGATCATCATGATGGCGTTCTTTTTTACGATTCCGATCAGCAGCACGATGCCGATGATGGAGATAATGTTCAAGTCCTGCTTAAACAGGAGCAAGGCGAACATCGCGCCTACGCTTGCCGATGGCAGAGTGGAAATGATCGTCAGGGGATGAACCAGGCTTTCATACAAAATGCCGAGAACAATGTACACCGCCAGCAGTGCCGTCAGAATGAGCACGGGCTCGGTGCCCAGAGATTGCTGGTAGGCCAGCAGCGTGCCGGCAAAAAAGCCCTGCAGCGTGGAAGGCGCGCCCAGCCGCTTTTGCATCTGGCCGATGGCCAATGTGGCATCGCTCAAAGACACATTCGACGCCAAGTTGAAAGACACGGTGACCGAGGGGAATAACCCCGTATGGTTGATCGCCAGTGGGGTCGTGTTTGCCTGCCCTTTGGCCACCGCGAGCAGCGGAATGTTACCTCCGCCGGACGCATGCAGGTAGATATCTTTCAATCCTTCCGGGCTTTGCCAATATTGGGGAGCAACTTCCAGCACCACGTAATACTGATTCAACTGGGTGTAGATGATGGAAACTTCCGACTGGCCGAATGCGCCGTATAACGCTGAGTCCAGCGACTGTGCGGTAAGACCGAGTTTTGCCGCAGTGACGCGATCATAGGTCATGAGTTCATCCAGGCCGCCATTCTGCTGGTCTGAGCTCACATCCTGCAGGCCGGGCAGGTGCTGCATCTCACGCAGTATGATCGGTCCCCACTTGGAAAGATCCTGCACCGTGTCGGATTGGATCGTGTACTGGTACATCGCATTACTGGACCGGCCTCCAATACGCAGATCTTGCACGGATTGGAGGAACGCAGAAGCCACCGGCAGACGGTTCAATTGGGGGCGCAGGCGGTCGATGATCTGAGCGGCACTGACCTTGCGCTCCGCCAGCGGCTTGAGCGCAACGTAGAGGGAGCCAGTATTGGTAGCTCCCCCACCGCCGGTAAACGCAATCACATTCTCGACGGCAGGATCATTCTTGATCACGCGGCCGATCTGCTGTATGGAATCGTTCATCGCCGGGAACGATGAATCCTGTGGCCCGCGTACACTGCCGGTGACCGCTCCCGTGTCCTCCGTCGGGAAAAAGCCCTTGGGTATCTTGACGATGAGCACTACATTGAGCGCGATGGTGACGAAAAGAACGACGAGGGTGAGAGTCGGATGGTCAAGCACCCAATGCAGGCTACTGCGATACACGGACAGCACCCCGTCAAAGACCTTTTCGCTGGCCATGTAGAGGCGACCATGCTTTTCCGCGCGCTCGTTCTTCAACAGGTAGGCGCACATCATTGGTGTCGTGGTCAGAGAGATGAGCATCGACACGAAAACGGACGTCGAGAGAGTGACGGCAAACTCGCGGAACAGACGGCCAACGATTCCGCCCATCAACAGAAGAGGGATAAAGACGGCAATGAGCGAAATGCTGATGGTGAAGACGGTGAAACCGATTTCTTGCGCGCCCTTCAGTGCCGCGGCAAAGGGCTCCATGCCGTCTTCCAGATGGCGAGCGATGTTTTCCATTACCACGATGGCGTCATCGACCACAAATCCCGTGGCGATGGTCATGGCCATCAGCGAGAGGTTGTCAAGGCTGTATCCGAACAGATACATCACGGCGAATGTGCCGACCAGCGAGACCGGCACCGCGACTGCCGGAATGAGCGTGGCACGGCCGTTGCGCAGGAAGACAAACACCACGACGATGACCAGCCCGATGGAAATGAGCAGCGTCCTTTCCACGTCACTGACCGAGGCGCGGATGGTAATGGTGCGATCCAGAACGATGGTGGTATCGATGCCGAGTGGAATGGATGCCTTGATAGACGGAAGCTGCGCGCGGACGCGGTCGACCGTTTCAATGATATTGGCGCCGGGTTGGCGGAAGATGATGACCGTAACCGAGCGCTTGCCGTTCAAATAACCGGCAGCACGGACATTCTGCACCGAGTCCGTCACCTGGGCGACGTCCGACAGGCGGACCGCCGCTCCGTTGCTATAACCCACGATGAGCGGCTTGTAGTCGTCCGCGTGTGAGATCTGGTCGTTGGCAAGGATGTCGGCGGTCCCCGTGCCATCGGAGATCTGGCCTTTGGCCAGGTCGGCGTTCTGCAGGCTCAGCACGGACTGCAAATTCGCAACGGTCAGTCCATAGCCTGCCAGCTGTGTGGGATTCGCGTCCACGCGCACCGACGGCAACGCCCCACCTCCGACAGAGACCTGCCCTACGCCCTGTATCTGCGATAACTTTTGCGCGAGCACGGTGGAGGCTTCGTCATATATTTTGTCGGGACCGTACTTGTCGGAGGTAAGACCGAGGATCATGATCGGCGAGTCGGAAGGATTGACCTTGCGGTAGGTCGGATTGCCCGGCAGATTGGCGGGCAAATAAGTTCGCGCCGCATTGATGGCAGCTTCCACGTCGCGCGCTGCGCCATCAATATCGCGGCTGAGGTCGAACTGGATGGTGATGGATGTGCTGCCGAGGGTGCTGGCCGAGGTCATCTCCGTCACCCCTGCAATATGACCGAGTTGCCGCTCCAGGGGAGTGGCGACCGACGAGGCCATAATGTCGGCGCTGGCTCCCGGCAAGCCGGCACCGACTGAAATTGTCGGAAAGTCGACCTCCGGCAACGGCGCTACTGGCAACACCCTGTACGCGACAGCGCCGGCCAAGGCAACCGCCACAGTGAGCAGTGTGGTAGCCACGGGCCTTTGAATGAACGGTGCGGAGATGTTCATGCCGGTCCTGCCAGTTCTCCGTCTGCGGTTTCCGGCCGAGTCGATTTGTGCGCAAAACGCTGGGCCAGATTATCGAAAAAGATGTAGATGACGGGCGTCGTGTAAAGTGTGAGCACTTGGCTCAGCAGCAGTCCGCCCACCATGGCGATGCCCAGCGGACGGCGCAACTCGGAACCGAAACCAGTTCCGAGCGCCAGTGGCAGCCCAGCCAGCAGCGCGGCCATGGTGGTCATCATAATGGGGCGGAAGCGGAGCAGACAGGCGTCGTAAATTGCATCGGTCGCGTTCTTGCCGTGCTTCCGCTCACCTTCCAGCGCGAAGTCGACCATCATGATGCCGTTCTTTTTCACGATACCGATCAGCAGGACGATGCCGATGATCGCCACCACGCTCAAATCCTGGCGAAAGAGAATCAGCGCGAGGAAAGCGCCCACGCCCGCTGAGGGTAGCGTGGACAGAATCGTAATCGGGTGGATAAAGCTTTCGTACAGAACACCCAGCACGATGTATACCGTGACCAGCGCGGCCAGAATGAGCAAGGGCTCATTGGCCAGCGAATTCGTGAATGACGCTGCGGTGCCTTGAAAACCGGCCTGCAGGCTGGGAGGCATGTGCATGTCTTTCTGCGTTTTGTCGACCACAGTAATGGCGTCCCCCAGCGCCGCATCGGGCGCGAGATTGAACGATACGGTGATGGCGGGGAATTGACCCTGGTGGTTGATGGAGAGCGCCTCTGTCGTCTTTTCAAAATGCGAGAAAGCGCTCAGCGGCACGGCGCTGCTCGTGGCCGAACTGGTAGCGCCTGCAGAAGTGGCTCCCTTGCTGGACGAGGCGGTGGAGGCGCTCGTCGAAAGCGCGTTCGCCGGCGGAGCGAGTGTGTTGGCCGCCGGAGTGTACTGTGCGGAAGCCGTTAGTGCATTGGAACCCGCGGAGGATGATCCGGAGGACGCGAAAGAGGAGGAGGCTCCGGCGCCGGTCGCGCCGGAGGACGCATTGGACTGGATGTAGAGATGGTTCAGCTTGTTCGGGTCCTTCTGAAATTGCGGTTCACTCTCCAGCACCACGTGGTACTGATTCACCTGCGTATACATCGTGCTAATCTGCCGCTGACCGAAGGCGTCATACAAAGTGTTATCGATGGTGGTGGGCGCGATGCCAAATCGCGAGGCGGTGGCCCGGTCGATCACCAGAGATACGGCCAGCCCTCCCAACTGTTGATCGGTGGCCACATCTTCCAGTTCCGGCAACTGCTTCAGCCGGTCGACGAAACGATTGGTCCAGTCATTCAGTTCATTCGCATCGGGGTCTTCGAGAGTGTACTGATATTGCGTGCGACTCACCCGGTCATCTACAGTAATGTTCTGCACGGGTTGCATAAACAACTGGATTCCCTGAACCTGGTTCGCTCTGGAGTTGAGCCTGCGGATCAGATCTGAAGCACTGATCTTGCGCTGGTCGAGCGGCTTTAAATTGATCGACATCCTGCCGCTGTTCGTCGTGGTATTCGTTCCATCGGCCCCGATAAACGACGAAATGCTCTCCACGGCCGGGTCATCCAGAACTGCCTGGGTAAGCTCCTGCTGCTTCGCTGCCATGGCTTTAGAGCCAATCGTCTGCGGCGCCTGCGAGATGCCCTGGATGACACCCGTGTCCTGCACCGGGAAAAATCCTTTCGGAATGATGATGTAAAGGAAAACCGTGAGCAGCAGTGTGGCCAGCGCGACGAACAGCGTAATCGTCTGGAATCGAAGGACAAACTTCAGCGTCCGCCCGTAGAATGCGATCATTCCCTCGAATGCTCGCTCCGTCGCTCGATAGACGCGCCCCTGCTGCTCTTTTGGCTGGTGCCGCAAGATGCGCGCGCTCATCATGGGTGTGAGCGTAAGCGACACCACTGCTGAGACGACGATGGTGACGGCCAGGGTCACGGCAAACTCGCGGAACAGGCGCCCGACCACGTCGCCCATGAACAACAGCGGAATCAGTACGGCGATGAGCGACACGGTCAGCGAGAGAATAGTGAAGCCAATCTGTTCCGCACCCTTGAGTGCCGCTTCCATGGGTGGATCGCCCGCTTCGATGTAGCGCGCGATGTTCTCGATCATCACGATGGCATCGTCCACCACGAAGCCGGTAGAGATGGTCAGCGCCATCAGCGATAAGTTATCCAGGCTGTAACCCAGGACGTACATCGCCGCGAAAGTGCCGATCAGTGAAAGCGGTACCGCCACGCTCGGAATAATGGTGGCATAGAGACTGCGCAAGAAGAGGAAGATGACCAGGACGACGAGTCCGACCGTCAGCAGCAATTCGAACTCAACGTCCGAAACGGATGCTTCGATGGCGGTTGTAAGATCGGTGAGCGTGGTCACCTGAATGCCCGTGGGCAGATTGGCCTGGAGTTGCGGCATCAGCTTCTTGATGCTCTTGACCACGCTGATGGTGTTGGCTCCGGGTTGGCGTTGCACATTCAGGATGACGGCAGGGGTCTGGTTCATCCACGCGGCCTGATTACTGTTCTCTACGCCATTCACCACGTTGGCTACGTCGGTCAGCATCACTGGCGCGCCATTACGATAGGCAACGACAACCTTCCGATAGTCGTCGCTCGTGACCAGCTGATCGTTGGCGTCGATCTGGTAATCCTGGCGCGGCCCGTCGAAGTTCCCTTTGGCGGCGTTCACACTGGCCTGAGTGAGCGCTGCACGAAGATCCTCCAAGTTAAGGCCGTAGGATGACAGAGCCGTGGGGTTGGCTTGAATGCGGACGGCTGGCTTTTGGCCGCCGCTGATGGTCACAAGACCCACCCCGCTGAGCTGCGAGATCTTAGGCGCAAGGCGCGTGTCCACAAGGTCCTCCACCTGAGAAAGCGGCATGGAACTTGAGGTGATGGCCAGGGTCAGCACAGGGGCATCGGCTGGATTCGTCTTACTGTAGATCGGCGGCGCGGGCAGAACGGATGGCAATAGACTCTGCGACGCGTTTATGGCAGACTGCACCTCCTCCTCTGCTACGTCAATATTCAGACTGAGGTTGAACTGCAGCACAATGACGGAAGTGCCTCCGGAGCTCGTGGAGGTCATTTGGCTCAAACCCTGCAGCTGGCCGAATTGGCGCTCCAATGGCGCAGTCACCGTCGTCGCCATCACCGTCGGGCTTGCTCCGGGATAAAACGTGAGCACCTGAATGGTCGGATAGTCGACTTCCGGCAATGCGGAGACCGGCAGTTGCGTATAGCCAACCAGACCGACGAGGAGGATGGCAGCCATCAGCAAAGAGGTGGCTACCGGCCGCAAGATAAACGGACGAGATGGACTCACGGGGCGCTGCTCCCGCTCGTGCTGGCTGGGGCAGGCTTGGTCGATACCGTGTTTGGAATGACGACTGCTACGTTGTCCTGCAACTTGTCGAAGCTGCTGTTGGCGACAACGTCTCCGGGATTGATGCCGTCAACCTGCGTTATGCCGCCGTCTGTAACTCCCGGCTTTATGCTGCGCATGTGCGCGATATTGTTTTGAATCACATACACGAATGATGCCTGGCCATTTTGTTGAACGGCCGATGCTGGAATCAGCGTTACCCCCTGCAACGTATTCACCAGCAGCCGCGTGTTAACAAACTGGTTCGGGAAGAGTGCATCATTTCTATTGTTGAAGACGGATCGTGCTTTCACTGTGCCCGTCGCAGTGTCAATCTGGTTGTCGAGCGTCAGTAGCTTCCCGCTTGCAATCTTGGTCTGCGCGGTCCGATCGAAGGCATCGACGGTGAGCTTGGCCCTCTTGCGCAGGCGAGCTTCAACCGGCCCGAGACTGTCTTCCGGGATTGTGAAAATTACGGTGATGGGATCCAGCTGTGTAATCACTGCGAGGGGTGCGGTTCCACTAGACTGCACCACGTTCCCCGGATCAACCAGCCGCAAGCCGACGCGGCCAGCGATGGGTGCAGTGATATGGCAGTAGTCGACCTGAATCTGGTCAAATTGCACAGTTCCCTGGTCGTTCTTTACCGCGCCCTCGTCCTGCAGTACAAGCTTTTCCTGGTCATCCAAGATTTGTTTTGCAATGGCGTTGCGTGCCCATGCGGCACGATAGCGTTCCAGGTCCATCTGTGCTTGGGCGAGCAGGTTTTGGTCTCGCTCCAGTGCTCCTTGTGCTTGCAAGAGCATTGCCTGATATGGGCGCGAATCGATGTCAATCAGCGGATCGCCCTTACGTACCAGTTGACCCTCCTTGTAGTGCACGGCCACGACCAAGCCATCCACTTGGCTGGTAATCGAATCGGTATAGACCGGAGTCACCGTACCGATTTCGTCAAGGTAGACGCCGATGTCCCCTTTTTGAGCCGTCGCAGTGGTAACCGTGATCTTGGGCGGCGGCGGCGTGACTTTTTTCGCGGCATCGTGATGGCGCCATGCCAGCACGACTGCAAGCACAAGGACGAGCAACAACACAATTCCGATGGTGATCCACAGTACTTTATGCCGGTGAGGATCCGAGCCACCAGCCGAGAGTTGATTGCCACGCTCGATATGGGGCGGTTGATTCGTGTCAACGGTCAAAAGGGATCTCCTTTGTCGGCTTCGAATTGCTCAAAATTATAGCTGTGCAAAAGGGAATTCCAACTCGCAATCCTGATGACTAACCCGTGTTCGGTGGTTGTCTGAAATGAGCAATTCTGCACAGTATTTCGTAAGGGAATGAGCTAACCCCCGTCAAAATTGCCGACCAAACGGGGTTATGCGCGTAACGATTGAGGGTCCTCACACGCTCAGGACCGGAATCGGCACCGCGCAAATGATTGCATAGCCGTGGATCCGCAGGTTGCCGCCATAAGGGTAGCATCCCATAACCAGCAAATCCGCCTTCGTCTGCTTCACAGCTTGGCTCAGCACCTTAGGCACGTCACCGCTGCCGATGAATATGTCCGCCTTGATGCCCATGTCTTGCTGTAGCTCCGCGAGATGCTCTGAAGCATCTCCGACCAGCGCCTCTTTCCACTGGGGATTGACATAGCTGCCGCCGGGCCCCCAAAGCTCCACGCCGGCGGTAACGTGAGCGAGCGTAAGACGGGCACCGAATTCGGCGGCCGTCTGCGCGGCCCAGGACACAGTTTTGTGACTGCGGGGGCCGAAATCGACTGCGCACAGTACGTTGTGGATTGCAAACTCCTGCGCTGGCGCTTCTTCCACATGCGCCCCAGTCCAAACCGGGCACTCGGTTCCGTGTAGTACTTTCGCTGTCACAGAGCCCAGCAAGAACTGGTTGAATGTGTAGCCATGGGACGGCATCATGATCAGGTCGGTTCTTTCCACCTGCGCCGTCTGCACAATTGCCCGGGCCGGATCGCCTTTCACCAACAGGCGTTCGATGGCAAGGCCTTCAAGCTCCGGAGCGAGAGACTTATCCTGGTTTCTTTCGGCCCCTCTAACGATCTCAGCCACCATATCCCAGCCGGCGATTTTCGGTCTGTCCTCCGGCACACCGGCAGCATGGCTCTGAGCTGTCACGGCGTGCAGCATCACGATCTCCGAATGGAAGTGATGCGCCAATGCCGCCGCCTGATGAACGACCCGCAGCGAGGCGTTCGGGAAATCAACCGGCAGAAGAATCTTCTTAATATGCAGCATCCCGCACCAGCCGGAGAGTTAGAATACCCCCTGACCAATTCCCTTAGGACGTTTACATCCCAGTTTGGAGTGTAACGCAATCGCCGCCGTGGCTTGATCAATAGGGAAAACAAGTGTTGATACTCGTAATCTTGATCCCAAGCTCAGTCGCATTTCTCTGCTGGCCTGAAAGGAGACCACCGTGTCACAGCAATTCCACCCTCTCACCGCCGCAGTCGTCTTTCTTCTGCTTTCCCCCCTCGCCAGCGTCGCTCAGGAAAATGCCGATCGGCTGGAACCCCTGGATGTCTTCTCGGTTCAGGTTGCTTCTGATCCGCAAATCTCTCCCGACGGCAAGCGCATCGTCTACGTCCGCCAGTCTGCGGACGTCGCTTCCGATCGCCATGTCTCCAATCTCTGGATCATTAATTTCGATGGCTCCGAACATCGTCCCCTCACCACCGGCACCTATAGCGACTCTTCTCCGCGGTGGTCGCCCGATGGCACTCGTCTCGCCTTCGTCTCTGACCGCGATGGCAAGTCTCAACTCTATGTTCGCTGGATGGATTCCGGCCAAACCGCCAAACTCACCGACCTCGAAAACGCTCCCGCCGGAATTTCCTGGGCTCCTGATGGACGGCAGATCGCCTTCACCTCGCTTGTCTCCGCCACTCCTCCGAAAATCGCCACGCTTCCCGCCGCACCCGAGGGTGCCAAGTGGGCCGACGCACCGAAGGTTTATGAGGACCTCATCTACCGCTTCAACGGCCCTGGATACCTGAAACCCGGCTATTCGCAACTCTTCGTCGTTGCCGCCGACGGCGGCGCACCGCGTCAATTAACCACCGGCAATTTCCCCCATGGCCCGGGCGTCGGCGATTTTGGTGGCTCCTACTCCTCATGGGCTCCCGATGGAAAATCGCTCATCTTTTCCATGAATGGCACCGCGAACTACGAGTACGAACCTCTCCACACCGAACTCTTCGAAATCCGCATCGCCGGCGGCGCCCTCACGCAACTCACCCATCGCAACGGTCCCAACCAGTCACCGGACATTTCCCCAGACGGCAAACTCATCGCCTACACCGGCTTCGATGACCGTTACCAGGGCCATCAGACCACGTACCTGTACGTCGCCAACCGCGATGGCAGCAATCCCCATCCGGTCACTTCCAAACTCGATCGCGATGTGTCCGAGCCCCGCTGGGCTGCCGACGGCAAAGGCATCTTCTTCGCTTATACCGATCAGGGCGACACCAAGCTCGCCTACTTGCCGCTTGAGGGTTCGACCAAGGTTCTCGCCGAGCATCTCAACGCGGGCGGCAATTTCAGCATCGCCAAGAACAATTCCTTCGCTGTCCAATACGACACGCCCTCCGATCCCGGCGACGTCGCGGCCGCTTCTCTTGCCAATCCCAAACTCAATGTCCTCACTTCTCTCAATCGCGAACTCTTCACCGCCAAGAAACTCAGCGCCGTCGAAGAACTCTGGTACGACTCTTCCTTCGATAAACGTAAAATCGAAG
>Ga0181536_10002888_pt1 | contig 19042 bp, 20 predicted proteins | sample PEATcosm2014_Bin_41_FD_121105 | JGI IMG/M metagenome (GOLD analysis project Ga0181536, IMG submission 121105) | Peatland microbial communities from MTU Mesocosm Facility, Houghton, MI, USA - PEATcosm2014_Bin17_60_metaG | ecosystem: Environmental > Terrestrial > Soil > Wetlands > Peat | place...
CCCTATGGCAGTTGCTACACCGCCGAAGAAGCAGCTAGCGGGCTGTGTGAGCATCTTACTACATCGAGCTTGCTCTGCCGCATAATAACTTTGCACGTAGTTTCCTGATAGAATTAAGACCGTACCCACAAAAGCACAAGCAGCAACGATTGAAAACCTGCCGGGGATGCTGCTCATCAGCCTATTAATTATCTTAAGGCCCGCGGCCATACCAGGGGAATTCCGTCGATCGTCGTTAGTGACAGTCTGTTTCTGATTTGCTTCAGGCGCATCGGCAGCTTCACCCTCATATTCTAGGAGCATTGCCTCCAGTTCGTCATCCAGGCGCTTGTCCGCGATCTCAGCGGCGCGTTCATGCCCGAGCCGTTCAGCATACTCTGGCGCCATAACCTTCAGGAAGCCTTCAAAGTCTCGAAGATGGGGAACGAGAATGACGAAAGAGCTGTCCGATCCGGGGAAGTTAACGATTTTGATCTTGCCAGACCGAGTGGTAACCCGCTGCGGTGACCCAAGATCGAGACGGTTGACCGACACGATTGCGACCTCTCCACTCTCCTGGCTCAGCCCTCGCGCGTTCCTTCCTGATTTCACCAACAATATGAGCCGAAGTCTGGTAACAACAATCTCGGCCGCACCCACAACCACCTGACTCGACGTCTCCACCCCGGCGCGGCCAGGGAAGCGGACAAAGACTGGCTCGTCGGCCCGCTGCGGGTAGACTCTAAGCTGGTACAGGGCATCGCCCTGTTCGATGCGGAGAGCTAGCTCCCTTTCGTGATGAACTTTGTCAAGTTGGTTGAGAACATGCTTCCGTATTACGAGACTCACCATATCTCCTAGGGCGCGTGGTCCATAAGTCGAGGCTCGGCGCCGCACAGGGCCGTCAGCCATCCATAGTTGATCTCTCTGCGTTCTCTCGTCAGTTTCTATAAGTGGATACTAACGGCAGATGACCATCGAGGTGAGAAAGGGTAAGAAAACTTCTGGACAGGTGGCTACCCGGCTTAGAGGAACTTCGGTGATCCGCGTCGCAGACGCCTGTTTTACTGCGCGTGGACACCCGCGCACCGATCCTGAAGAGAACGAAGCCGCTCAGCTCAGATGCGCCAGGCACGTATCAGCGTTCCTGCCAGCCAGCTTCGATCCACAGCCCAGCAGCCCAGGCCAGAGCGCATAACACCCGCCGCTGATCGCAAGCAACCCGGCGCTAGATAGCCGCGCGTAATCGGCAGGGAGAATGCCGACGCGCGCGAGGCGACGCTGAGTGATCGACCCTCGTCTACGCCCCATGTCCGCGTATCCGCCGTTATCCGTCGGTCCAGGTCGGCCCCATGGCTGTCCGTGTCACGACGAACGGGCAGTTATGGATGGTGGGGCTGCGCGCATGGGCATGCGCTAGGCCTGCGGGAGGATCAGTTTCGAGCGGGACGAGTGACCGATCGGGTCCCGTCCTAGGGTTCCGGCGGGGTGATCACGGCACGGCCGTCGATCTTGCCTTCGCGGAGCTGCTGGTAGACGTCGGCGACCTGGCTAAGCGGGAAGCGCTGGACGCGGGCGCGGATTGTGCCCTGGCGGGCGAGGGTGAGCACTTCCATCAGCTCGACGGCGCTGCCCCAGTAGGGGACCGTGATCGCGCAGTCAAAGGGCAGCGCGCCGAACCGGAACGGGAACGCCCCGCCTGCGAGGCCGACCACCGTCACCTCGCCGGCGGGCCGGGTCACCGTCGCCGCGAGCGCCATGGTGGTGTCGGTGCCGACGAAGTCGAGCACGACGGTGACCCCGAGCCCGTGGGTGAGGTCGCGGATCTGCGCCGCCGCGTCGCCGCCGGAATGGACCGCCTGGTCCGCGCCGACCTCACGGGCCAGCGCCAGCTTCCGCTCGTCGATGTCCACGGCGATGACCTGCGCGGCGCTGATCGCGCGGAGGATCTGCACCGCCATGTGCCCGAGCCCGCCGATCCCGATCACCGCGACCGATGACCCTGGCACGAGCTTATGCAGGTTGCGCTTGATCGCATGGTAGGGCGTGAGCCCGGCATCGGTCAGCGGCGCCGCCTCGACCGGATCGAGGCCGCCGAGCCGGGACTAGCAGCCGGGCTGCCGGGATGAGCATGAACGGGGCGAAGCCGCCGTCGCGGCCGAGCCCGCCGCCGAGCGCCCCGATCTGGGCCGCGTTCTCGCAGAAGTTCTCCTCCGACAGCCGGCAGGCGCGGCAGCGGCCGCAGCCCCACGGCCCGTGCACGGCGACCGCGTCACCGACCCTGAAGCCCTCCACGCCGGCGCCGAGGGCCTCCACCCAGCCGGCGTTCTCGTGCCCGAGCGTGAACGGCAGCGGAAAGTCAAACGTACCCGGCGGCCATTCCATCAGGTGCAGGTCGGAATGGCAGGCACCCGCTCCCGCCACCTTGATCAGCACCTGCCCGGGTCCCGGCTCGGGCACCTCGACGTCGCGGAACTCCGGCGGCTGCTGCCACCCGGTCATCTGGTAGGCACGCATCCCTGCCCCCTGCTGGTCATCGTTTTCCCGGAAGCCTCAGCCTTGCTCCGCCGCCGCGGTGGCGATAGAGCCCAAGGTCCCACCCGGGGCACGTGCGCACGGCCGCCAGGCAGGCCCCCATCGCCGCCGCCGGTCACCCCGGCGCGGGCTCCTTGCCGGCTTCCCGCCGGCGGCAGGCCCGGATGCGGGACGACGCAGAGGGCCTACACTGCCGACGCAGACTCAGCGCACGACCAGGACCGGCAACGTCCCCAGGTGGAGCACTTTGTGGGTCGTGCTGCCCATCACGAGCCCTTCGAGATCCGTAAGGCCTCGGGCGCCGAGGACGACCACCGAAGCCTCCGAAGCGGCAGCCTCCGCAAGGATCTCGGATGCCACGCGACCCGAGTGGGTTTCGCGCAAGACGCCTGTGGCGGCGATACCGTCGGCCGTGACTGCCTTGACAGCGTCCTCCACGAGCGCATTAGCTTCCTGAGAGAATTCCGTTGACACCGGGCCGGACTTCCGCCCGAGCGACACCTCCCGGACGTGAACGATGCGGACCTTGCCCCCCGTGCATTTTGCAAGGTCTTTCGCGGTGAAAAGCGCGCGCTGCGAGTGATCCGAATGGTCGATGGCAACGAGAATCGTCTCGAACACGTACGTTCCCCTTGATTTGTCAACCTGATGAGCTGCCCGGCTGGGTACCGGCAGGGTACGACAAACCAGCCGTTATGGCCAGTCTTCGAGCACGCCGTCCAGGCCTTTTTGCTGCCGAATGCATCTGGCGCCACGCGGTTGAGCGGGGAGAGCGGGCATGATGTGGCCCAAGCTGGGCGAGGCCGGCCGCGGTGACCACATAATCGCCGCTGGCCCGGCCCCGGGACGGGTCCAGCAGCCGGTGGCGGCCTGCGGTAGGCGGCCGGGGAGGAGATGCGCGCGGTGGCGCAAATGGAGGGCCTGACGCTCCGGTCGTGGCTGACGGTGCACTGGCTCAGCTGGCCGGCGCGTTCACCGCTGACCTCGAGCGTGGACGGCTCCAGCGCGAGCGCGCACTGATTCGCGGCAAGGCAACTAGGCTCTATCTATGCTCATGCACGGATTCCCGCCGCCGGCGGATGCCCAAGTGACCCTCACGAATTGGCAGGAGCCGCCGTATAACCGGTGGTCGTTCTCGCACATGCGTGAACTCGTACCCACCCAGCGCATCTCCAAGGGTCCCGGGCCCGTGACGCCGCTGCCCGCCGCCCCGCTGCCGCTGGGCGAGATCGCGCTGCACCGCGTCGATGGCGCGGAGGCGGTCGTCGACGATGTGCTCGACGGCACGTACACCGACGCCGTCGTCGTCGCGCACGGCGGGCGGGTGGTGCTCGAGCGCTACACGGGGGAGACTGGCCCCGACACCCCGCACCTGCTCATGTCGATCTCCAAGTCCGTTGTGGGCTGCGTCGCCGGCAACCTCGTCGAGCGCGGCCTGCTCTCCCCGGCGCACCTCGTCACGGACCACGTGCCGGAGCTCGGGCACAGCGGCTACCGGGGAGCCAGCCTGCGCGACGTCCTGGACATGCGTTCCGGAGTCGAGTTCAGCGAGGATTACACCGATCTGAACGCCGAGGTGCGCGTCATGGAGGAGGCGATGGGCTGGCGCCCGGCGTCGCACGGTCAGCTGCCTGGTTCGATGTACGCCTACCTGACCACCCTCGGCGGAGCCGGCAACCACGGCGGGGTCTTCGACTACCGTTCCTGTGAGACCGACGTCCTCGGCTGGGTCTGCGAACGGGCGACAAAGACCAGGATGGCCGACCTCGTCGGCGAACTCGTGTGGTCGCCGATTGGTGCCGAGCGTGACGCCGAGATCACTTGTGACGGTGTGGGCACCGCGATTCACGACGGGGGGATGTGCGCCACGGCGCGCGACCTCGCTCGTTTCGGCGCGATGCTGCTGGCCGGCGGCGAGGTGGCGGGCCGCCGCGTCGTCCCCGCTTCCTGGTTGCGCGAGTCGTGGACGGTCGCTCCGGATATCCGCGACGCCTTCGCCCGGTCCGTGTCCGGGCCGTACCTTCCTGGCGGGTGGTACCGCAACAAGTTCTGGTTCTTGCCGCGCGAGCACGGCGACGTCCTGCTCTGCCTGGGCATCCATGGGCAGATGCTCTACGTCAGCCCCGGCACCGGCACGGTGGCCGTCAAGCTGTCCTCGTGGCCGGACGCGCAGGCGCCGGGAATGCTGCACGACACGCTGCTTGCCTTCGACGCGATCGGTGCGGCCCTCGCGGGCACTGCTGCCAATGACCCGAAGCGGCGGCACGGACCTCCGGGAGTAGCGGCGGGCCTGTCCCGTGGTCGCATCGGCGGGCCGCCCCAGTGATGGAAAGCCGGGATCGGAGCTAGGCTAGTGGACACGCTTCTTCCTCTTGTACGGGGAACTCATGAGCGAGTCGTCCCACCGCGTCCCGGCCACCTCCCTCCGCCGCCTCAATGGGATCTCCGAGATCCGCGGCTTCTTCCGAACGAACACCGCACCGGTCTATTTCTTCGGGCCGACCGCGTTCAACCTGCTCGGTATTGACCGCTGGGTCCGCAACTTCAGCTACGTCGCTTACTACGATTCCTGGGACGGCGGGCACCCGCGAGTGTTCAGCCCGAAGCACAAGCCGTACGTGAGGTTCGAGAGCAGCGAGGAGATCAATAATTACCTGCTCCGCGATCCGGAGGTGCAGGCATTCATCACCGCGCGCGGCGGCCACCCGAAGGTGGCGATGCTGTTCTTTGACGAGGAGACAGAACGGATCTGCGCAGAGCTGGGATACGAGATGATCCTCCCGTCTGACTCGCTGCGCCGGCGCCTGGACTCCAAGATCGTGACGACGGTGCTCGGCAACGAGGCCGGCGCCCTGAGCGTGCCGAACGTGCTCGCGGAGGTCGACTCGTGGGACACGCTGGTCCGCGTCGCCGTCGATGCGGGACTCGGCACCGACCTCGTCGTGCAAACCCCCTACGGCGATTCCGGGAAGACCACCTTCTTCGTCGCCTCAGAGTCAGATTGGGCCCTCCACGCCGGCGACATCGTCGGCCAGCAGGCGAAGGTGATGAAGCGGATCAACAACAAGGCCGCCGCGGTGGAGGCCGTGCTGACCCGGCACGGGACGGTCGTGGGGCCGTTCATGATCGACCTCACGGGCTACCCCGAGCTCACCCCGTACCCCGGCGGGTGGTGCGGCAACGACCTGTTCCCCGAGGCGCTGTCGGATGAGCACCGTGCCAAGGCGACCGAGCTCGTCCGTCGGCTCGGCGGGCGGCTCGGGCAGGAGGGTTACAAGGGCTTCTTCGAGGTCGACATCCTCGTCGACCTCGACACCGACGAGGTCTACCTCGGTGAGCTGAACCCCCGCATTTCTGGCGTGTCGTCGATGACAAACGTCACTGCCGCCGCCTACGCCGACATCCCGCTCTTCCTCTTCCACCTGCTCGAGTACATGGACGTCGACTACATCATCGACGTCGAGGAGATCAACGAGCGGTGGCGCGAGCTGGCGGCGGATGACGTCTGGGCACAACTGATCATGAAGGAGCCTGGCGACTCCGTCGAGCGGATCCTCGGCGCCCCGCGCACGGGGACCTATCAGCTCAACAAGGACGGGCAGCTGGCCTTTCTCCAGGAGTCCCACGACTGGCACGATTTGACCAACGAGGACGAGTGCTTCTTCCTGCGCGTCTACGCTCCCGGCGACTACCGTTTCAAGGGCGCGGACCTCGGCGTCCTCGTCACCAAAGGTCGCATGCAGACCGCCGTCGGCCTCACCGAGCGGTGCCGGCGCTATATCGACGGCATCCGTTCCCAGTACGTGAGCGAGCCAATCGAGCAGCCTCCGGCCGTCGTGCCCGTCACGTACGTAAAGTGACCGGGTGTGGCGCAGGCGCGCTCGGTCATGGAGCCGGCAGTTCGGCATCGAATGCCGGGAAGGAATTTCCGCCAGCGGCCGACCGGTGCTGACCTGGCAGTTCGGCGTCTCGGACCTCGACGCGCGAAGAAGCAGCTCGCTGAGGCCAGGGCGCCTACCGGAAAGAGCTGGCTAGCCGGGGATGTACGGCCGGGCCATTTGCCTTTAATGTGAATCGCATGGCCGCTTTGCCTGGAGGTGGCTCATCGCAACAGCATCCAATGCCCCGGTTAGCGTCAGGCCAGCACCCGAGCGGCTGCGCCGCGGAGCGCTCGGCCTGACCGACATCACCGCTTCGACCATGGCCAACATCGCCCCGGCCATGAGTTTCTACTTCAGCATGGGGCTGATCGCGGCGGCCGCCGGCATCGCCTCGCCGCTGACCATCGTCGCCGCTGCCATCGCGATAGCGCTGCTCGGCAATACCCTGGCCCAGTTCACTAAGTCGATCCCGTCCACCGGGTCGTTCATCACGTTCATCGGCACGGGGCTCGGCCCTGTAGCGGCACTGACCACGGCGATCGTGATGTCAGTCGGCTACATCATCGCCGTGTCGGCGGTCGTTGCCATCGCCGGCGGCTGGACCTCCGACATGCTTCTGAAATACGCGCATGTGCACATCGCCTGGCAGCTGCTGACCGCAGTGCTGACGCTGCTGGCGTTCCTGCTGGTGGTCCGGGGCGTGTCGTTGTCCACGAGGTGGGCCGGGGCGCTGTTCGCGTTCGAGATAGGGCTGCTGCTGCTGGTCAGCATTTGGGTGCTGATCAGGTACTCGGGCAATCTCCATCTCACCCCGTTCGAGCCGTCCCATTTGCTGTCCGGCTTCAAAGGCCTGGGCCTGGGCTTCCCGATTGCCGTGTACCTATTCATCGGCTGGGAGAATTCCGCCACGCTGGCCGAGGAGACCAACAACCCGCGGCGGGAGGTGCCGAGGGCCATCTTCCTGGGCATCGCGGCGATCGCGGTGTGCTACGTGCTGTTCGCTTACGTGACCGTTCTCGGCTATCACTACAACGCAAAGGCGCTCGGGACGGCGGCCGGCGTGCCATTCGTCACGGTCGCGCTAGGCGTGGGCGCGGTGGTCGGGTTCTTTGCCTACCTGGCGGGCTTCACCTCGATCATGGGCTCGCTCATCGCGGCGACAAACTCGCAGGCTCGGCTGATCTTCAGTTCCGGCCGGGAAGGCCTGCTCCCCGCGGTCACCGCGCGGGTCACCGAGAAGAGCCGGACCCCGTGGGTGGCCTTCGTGATCTTCCTGGTCGTCGCGCTCGGCCTGGTGTTCGGGTTCGGCTGGGGCCTGGACCCAGTGGTGTACTTCGGCGAGGCAGCCACCCTGGGCACCATTCCCATCGTGGTGGTGTACCTCGTCACCAACCTGGCCCTGCCGGTGTACTACCGGAGGAACCACCCCGACCAGTTCTCGGTGCTCCGGCACCTGATCCTGCCGGTGCTCGGCGTCCTCGCGATCGCGTTCCCGCTCTATGAGCTGGTCAAGCCCGGCCAGCCGCATCCCTTTGACCTTTTCCCGTACATCTCGCTGGCGATCATCGTGGTCGCCGTGGTCTACGCGCTGATCCTCAATGCCAGGGACCGGACGCTGGCAACCAGGATCGGATCGATCGTCGCCGACGCTGACTGAGTACGGCAGCCCGCGGGCGGTCAGCGTTCTGCTTGAATCACGGCATGGATGCGGGAACCGCCGCCCGCCGCTGGGCCGACACCTGGTCTCGCGCCTGGGCCGCAGCGTGACGCCGAAGCCATCGCCGCGCTCTACGCCGACACGGCCGTGTACCGTTCGCCCGCGTTCCGGCAGCCCTACTCTGGCCTGGCTGGCGTTCGGCGCTATCTTGGCGAGAACCTTCCGGCCGAGGAGAACATCGAGTGCTGGTTCGGCGAGCCGATCGCCTCGGGCGACCGCGCCGCGGTCGAATGGTGGGGCAGCTGGCGGGAGCAGGGGCAGGAACTTACCTTCGCCGGGGTGACCGTGCTGCATGCTTACTGGACGTTGGGGGAATGGCGGCAGAGAAGGATGAGCGGCATGCCTGCGGGGCCCGTGCTCTCGGCTCCGGACACCGCAGTCCCGCCCTCAGTCTGCATCAGACGGGTGAACTCGGTCGTGATTGCTCAGGCGGGGGTATCGGGCCAGCCCGCGGCGTCGAACACGGCGATCGGGTCGAGGTAGTCCCGCCAGTGCGTCACCTTGTGGTCCTTGACGGTAATGATGGAGACAAAGCGATTGTTGTACGGCCGGCCTGTCTGCACCGATTCGCCGTGCACCTCGTACTCCAGGACGACGACCGACTCTTCCGGATCCCGGTAGACGCGGAGATCGTCAGCGCTGTGCACCGTCATGAAGTCGCCGTAACCGCTGTACAGGTCGATGATGTTCTGTCGCCCTTCTACGCGCCTGGGGTAGCCGGGCACAGAGATGACGTACTCGAAGACCACATCGTCGGTCAGGAGGTCGAAGTAGTCCTCTCCATCGACGAGACCCTCGAGTCCTTCCCGGATGATGCGGAAGAAGGGGCCATCAGCTCCGAAATTTGAGCTGTCACTGGTGTACTTGGTCACTTGTCCTCCGAGGTGGGCTATCGCGCTAACGCCGTTTCCGGCGGTTGGTTAGCAGGTCTCGGCGGCCGGGAACCGGTCGCCGAAGGTGATGGCGAAGGCGTTGATCGCCGGCTTCCATCGCATGGCCCATCTGGTCCGGCCGGTGCCGGTCGGGTCGAGGGACCGGGTGACCGGATACAGGCACCTTAATGCCGCCTGCTCGTTCGTTATGTGGCCGCGGGCCCGGACCGCGCGCCGGGAGCGGGCGTTCAGGCTCTCGATGGCATTCGTCGAGCAGATCACTTTGCGGATCTCGGTGTCGTAGAGCCTGTCGCATGACTGCATCCGCAGCTCAGGTGCGCACTAATTTGTCACAAGTCAGGTCGTATGACCCAGGTACAGGTCGGGGCCGGGTGCGCCCGGGGAGCTGGCCAACTCCGGTCGAGGCAGCGCCCCGGCTGGCGGCGCGGCTTGGACTTGACCCGGAAAGTCGGTGGATCAAGCGTGATGACCTGACGGGGCTGGTGCAGGCGGCAACAAGGTACGGAAGCTGGAATACGCCTGCGCCGCGGCGGTGGAGAAAGGCGCCACGACGCTGGTCACCAGCGGGGCGGCCCAGAGCAACCACGCGCGGCTGACCGCAGCCGCGGCATGCCGGCTTGGCCTGGGCTGCTGGCTGGTGCTGAGGGGAGAGCCGCCTCCGGTCCGCGGCACGCAGCCGCGCCTGCACGGTAGCCATCCGGCAGGCAGGGACCCGTCAGCGATCGTGCCGAATGCGTGCGTTGCGGATGCGCATCGTGGGTGTTGTTAGCGGCGGAGGATGTCGCGAAGGTGCTGCACGGGCCATCGCCGGTCGAACAGTGTCGGGTCGTCCTGGTCCTCGGCGCGGAGGTGCTCGATCAAGGTCACATAGTCGTCGAGGTCGAGCGTCCTGATCAGGGTCAGCAGGTCGGCCGCCTCGCCGGTAACGGGGGCGACCGGTGCAACCAGCCGGTCGTAGAGTTCCACGATCTGGTCAACCATCGCCAGGTGGCGCGGCCCGGGCTCGACGGAGGGGAAGCTCGTCGCGGCGAAGTCCTCGGTGAAGACGATCGGCTCGACTGCCAGGGCCCGTGGTCCGTAGTGCTGGGCGAGATGGATGAGCAACTCGACGTCGAAGGTCTCGTTGAAGGACGTCATCTGCCGGATGGCCGGGCGGAGCGCGGGCCCGTCGAAGACCTTGAAGCCGGCCTGGGTGTCGAGCACCTGGGCCAGGGGCGGGATGAGCAAGGCCCGGACGAAATGGCGGAACAGGACGATGATCTTGTCCGGCTTGTCGCCGGTGCTGTGCGGCTCGGTGACCGGCCCGTCGGCCCGGACCAGCACCGCCCCGTCGATCCCGTAACGCTGGCCGAGCGCGCCGACCACCTTGTCACCGGCCACCACCGGCGCCGCCATCGAGCCCAGCTGGGCCAGGTTCGCGGACAGATCCGCGTCGGTGTAGCAGACCACATGGCGGCCGGCGCCGTTCGCCCGCGTCGGATCGGTCCCGACCGCGGCGGCCAGCCCGGCGAGTATCGATCCGCCCTTGCGGGACTGGTCGGTCGAGATCAGCCGGTCGAATGCGGGGCTGATCGAGGTGTCACCCCCGATCACCTCATCCAGCCTGAGCACCGTCACGCTGCGGTGGCCTTCACTCGGGTAGCCCTCGGCCTCCGCGATGTCCGTCATGATGTCGGCACTCGAGGGCTGGTCCGGGCATCCGTCGTCGCAGGCGATGATGCTCCACGTGACGCCGGGCAGGCCGCCGGTCAGCCAATCGAGCTGGCGGACCTTGGTCCGTACGAAGTCCTCCCCGTGCGGGTGCGCTGCACGGGGGACCATGCGGCCCGTCTCGCCGTGCATGGCCCACACCACGGTCAGGTGGATCGGCCCGATGAGCTCGCCCAGCCGGCGCCGCGAGCGAGCCGCAGCAATCGCTTCGGCCGCCACCGCCGGACCGTGGCTGGCCGCGACACGCCCCGCCGCCGCGCGGCCCTCGACCAGGGCGGAGGCCACGTCGAGCACCGCCTGGTTCTGATCAGAGTCCGTGAGGTCGCGCACGGGCACCAACGCCTTGTCCATAGCCCGAGGATGCCAGGGCCCCCCGGCTCCCGAGCCCCCGGGCCCAACGGAAGTCGTTCACCCGCCTGCGGCGGGCGGGCATAGCCTCGATGGCATGACCGATGCTTGCCGCAGTGCCAGTGAGCGCAAGGCTGACACGATTGCTCGTCTCGAACGCGACGCCGACGTATGGGCCGCGACGGCCAGCGCGGGCCGGCCCCATCTCGTGCCGCTGTCGTTTGCCTGGGATGGCACGCACGTCATCCTGGCGACCCCAGCGGCCTCGCCCACGGCGCGGAACGCGGCCACGAGCGGTGACCTGCGCCTCGCTCTTGGCACCAGCCGCGACGTCACCATCATCGAGGCGTCCGTCGAGGTTGTGCGTTGCGCCGATGCCGAGGACTCAATCGCGCAGTGCCATGCCGCCAGAACTGGGTGGGATCCACGGCAGGAGGACGTGCAGCACGTGTATCTGATCGCCATGCCACGCACCACGCGGGCATGGAGAAGCCTGCCCGAGATCGAAGGCCGCACCATCATGCGTGGTGGCCAGTGGACGCCAGCCTGAGAGCTCCTACGGGAAAGGCGCGGCCCGTCGGCAAATGCTCGACGGCTGTCTGCCTCAGGCCCAGGCGGAGGCCGGAATCGAGATGGGGCTGCTCGGTACCAGCGTGGCCACCGAGACGTGCGGCCATGTGAGCGTATTGAAGTTCAGGAAGACCTGCTGTGAGTACTGGATCTGGGTTGCCTTGACGGTAATCGTGCGCGGCGCCGTGATCGGGATCGGCGGGTTCACCAGGAATTCGGGGACCGGCTGCCCCGCCGCTCCGGTCTGGGCCGGGATGATCAGCGGCGGCTGGCCCGGCTCGAAGAGCGGCACCTCGATGGTGAACTCGGCCGTCTCGATCCAGAACGTCGCGTCCATCTTCAGGGTCTGGGCGTTCGGCGCGCTGGCTGTCGCGTTGCCCAGCAGGAAGGCGATGTTGCCCGTGCCGCCCCCGAACAGCGGCGCGGCGGGCTCGCTGGAGATGGAGATGACCGTCGTGGAGGTGATGGTCTGCGAGGCGATGTGGTTGCGCAGCAGGGTGTTGGGATCAGTCAGCATGGCCTGCGTGATGGTCCCGGCGGCCACGAAGGGAGCCAGGTCCTGCGGTATCCGAGCGGTGCCGGGGGTGGCTGCGGTCTGGCTGGGGAAGGGAGTCGGGCTGTGCGGCGGGGCGGTCGAAAAGGGGGTAATGTCCGCGGCCGGTATGGTCGGCTTCCCGGCGACGGTGGTCGAGGTTCCCTGAGCCTCGACGGACGTGCCATGCGGAATCGACGCCATGCGGACGACCGTCGCGCCCTCGGCAGGATCCGTGGTGGCCGGAACAGCCATCCACAGGCCCGGCTCGAAGTGGATGCCGACCGGCTGGCTGGGAACGGTCACATCCTCGATGGACTGCAGGTAAGGAACGCCGTTCAGGAAGATGTCGCCCTGCACCATGCCCCGGTTCGGCACGGAGCCCAGGCTGGCCGAGAACGACAAGGTCTCTAGGGTCAGGTTGAGCTCCAGCACGTTGTCGCTGCCGGAAACCGGTACCGGAAGCTTGGTCGGCGTCGCCGTGCTGTCAGGCCGGAAGATGGTGTTAAAGCCACTGCCCCTGAACGTGCCGGTAAAGGCGGCCAGCGGGCCCAGGCTTGGCACCGAGGCGCCACGGGCCCTGGGCGCGGTGACGCTGGATACCTCATCGAATCGGAAGCCGCTGGGCAGTGAAAGCGCTGGCTCAAGCTGCATGTCACTCATGGGTCCTCCTCCGCTCGGCCCATGCGGGCCGCCCGATGGAGCGCGGATAAACCGACAGGCGACTGATTTGCGACTCGCGGTGCCGATGTCCTCTCCCGATCCAATGCTGGCGCCGCCGCACGCCGTATTCAATAGCCGATTTCCGGAACGGTCTCGGACCTTGCCCGATCATGACCGGTATTCTGTCAACGGACGTCGGGTTCTGCCCAGCGGCGGTCATGAGTTCTGCCCGCTGATAGCCACGAGATCTGCCCGGTGGGCCATCAGATGTGCCCAGGCCTTGCCCGGCAGCCGGCCCGCGTAGGTTGACGGCATGGTTCACTACAGCAGGCTGTCCAAGATTGTGATTGATGTCCCGCCTGCCGGGCACGACCGCGAGCTGGCGTTCTGGAGCGCAGCCGTGGGTCAGCAGCTAGCGCAGGGCGACCGTCACCCCGAATACCATGGCGCCGCGCTGCACGGCCGGGAATTCGGACTGCTCGTCCAGCGGCTCGGCCACGGCTCGGGCCGGGTGCACCTCGACATCCACACCGACGACCTGGCCGCCGAACTCGCCAGGCTGGAAAGACTCGGCGCCGCGAGTACAGGCGGTGCACTCCTGGTGGATCCTGCGCGATCCCGCCGGGCTGCCGTTTTGCGTCGTCCCGGAGCCCGCCGGCTCGCTCAGCGACAGCAACGCGCAACGCTGGGACTAATGCCGCCCGGAAGCTCAGAGGATGAAGGGGATCAGCATCTTGGTTGACCGTTTGTACTGTGGATACGAGTCGGGGAAAAGGCGGGCCATGGAGCGCTCCTCCACAATGGCGCTATAGAGAAAGTACGCTCCAGTCACTACCACCGCTACCAGCCAATACAGGCTGACGGCGATCGTCGTGCCGATCATCGCAAGGATGATGCCCGAGTAGATGGGGTGACGGATGCTGCCGTATGGACCGGCTGTGACCAGTTCCGGGTCGACCTTCTGAGACATCGGCGTTCCCCAGTTCCGGCCGAGGTGCACCCTGGCCCAGATAGCCAGCGCCAACCCCATCAAGAAGACGGCCAGGCCGATGCCTTGCAGCCATAGGTTGTTCGTGACCACATGCCCCTTGAAAGCCCTGACCCGCAGCAAGAGAAGAATGACCAGAATGACACCGACCCGGATGCCTGCGAATCGGGTCCATCTCGTCTGGCCGGCCTTGACACCGGTGGACGCCGCGAGCCAGTAGACCCAGAAGGCCACCCAGCAGACGAGGATGACAACGTCGATGACATGCATGAAGGAACTCCCTGATCATGGTACGACAGCGAAGCGACCCACGGCGCCGTCACGCGTTCCTTGCCGGCGCGCCCACCATGACGACTGAGCTGAACTGCTTGGGCCTGCCGATCGAGGGATTCGACGCTCAGATCGCAGCCATCTGCCGGGTCCGAGGCGCCGCCCTGGCCACACGCAACATCAAGGATTTCGCGGAAACCGGGATCGATGTGATCGATCCGTGGCAGTCCAGCTGAGATGACTTGAGAGCGCGCGGGACGCCAGTCCCAAGCGCTCGCTCATGCCGCGGACCGGGACCTGCGGTCAATTCGGGCCGAGTGCGTGCGGTGGCGGCCAGTCGCCGGGCAGTTCGTTCAGCCGCCGGGCGTAGTCGCCAGGATCGAACTGCCGATGTTCCTGCACGGCCCGGTAAAGGTCGTCGCTGACCACGGCTGCGATCATGTGCACGATGTTGTGCCAGTCGTAGCCCAGGGCGCTGAGCCGCTGAACCGTCTGCCAGGTCTCGGGCGGGTGATCGGCGAGCAACTGGCTCGCGACGATCTGGTGCAGCGCGATGTGCAGCCTCGGGCTGAACGGCTCACCGTCGATGATCATTTCTTCATCGCTGCGGAGCGCGTCTTCGAATTCTGTGTGCTGCGCCTCGATCAGAAACGTGCGTTCGTCCTCGTCGGCGCGATCCAGTAGTTCGAGGTCGAGCCCGTGGTAGGTGCCGTGCCCTGGGGGTATCGCCCAAGACCGCCGGTCGGCCGGGTCCGGCTCATCGAACCAGCAGTCGGTCGCCTCCCCGGCCTCCAGCATCGATTCATCCTGGGGCCGTGGCACAAAGCCGGGCGGCCCGCCGCGGCTTCCTGCCGAGCGCCGGGCCGGCTGGCGGCGCCGGCCGCGGCCGGGCGGGCGGCCTCGGCTTCGCGGACTCATCGCATGATTGTCCCAGCGTCAGGAGGATCACGCCACCCGCATGCGCATGGCTTGAGGCTTTTCCGCTCCACCGCCGTGATCCGCGCGGCTAGCTCACCGGCCCTTGTGACCGTGCTGTCACCAGCGATGCGGTAGAGCTAGCGGCATGAGCTTCTTTGAAGGGTTGCCGGCCTCGGAGCCGGAACCGCCCCGGCGGCGCTGCCTTCGTCAAGTCACCTGCGCAGCTCGCCGCGAGCACCGCGGGCCGGCTGATCGGCCTTGACCCGGCCACGGGCCGGGAGCTATGGCAGGGTTCCGCGCAGTGACGCCGACCAGTTGGTCCTGGACGAGACGGCCGTGGCTCCGCACCTGATCATCGTCCTGGGCTGCGCTCCCGGCGCCATGGCGCCGTCGGGCCGAGGGACTGTGGTCTCATGTGGCCGTTGCGTCAGGACTGAGTGTCCACAGAGCTGAGATTGGCCAGGCGCGGAGCCGTTCTCCGAATGGGAGCGCCTGGCCCCCGGCGTAGAGCACGATTCCGGCGATGAGCTGGTCGCCGAGTCGCCGGGCGAGGCGCCGGATGCCGCGGAAGTCCTCGGACCGGACGGTTTCCGCGGCTTTGACCTCGCAGGCGATGACTTCCCCTGATGGCGCCTCGAGTACTGCGTCTACCTCGTAGTTGTCTCGGTCACGATAGTGGTAAAGCCGTACGGGCTGATCGGCGAGGGAGAGCTGGCGGGCCAGTTCGCCGAGTACGAAGGTTTCGATGAGCGGTCCGACGGGGGCGGCGGGATGCCGGGCGCGGCGCAGGCTCATTCCGGTGAGGTGGGCTGCGAGTCCGGAGTCGGTCAGGGTCAGTTTTGGCGTGGCGACGGCCCTGGTGGCGAGGTTGCTGGACCAGGCGGGGATGCGGCGTGTGACGAACAGCAGGTCGAGCAGGTCCAGGTAACGCTTGACCGTGCTGGCCGGAACTTGCAGTCGGCTGGCCATGGACGCCGGGATGGCGAGCGAGCCGGTCGAGGCAGCGACCAGGTTGACTAGGCGGCGCATGTCGGTGGGCCGCTCAATGTCGGTTAGCTGACGGACGTCGCGGTTGACCAGATCGGATATGTAGGACTCGAAGAAGCGGGCTCGACGGCCGGTATCGGTGCGCCGGACCGCCTCGGGGTAGCCGCCGCGCAGTGCCCGCTCGAGATAGTCGTCACGTCGCAGGCCCGAGGTGGGCACGCGCAGGGAGACGCCGTGCTGAAGTACGGCGTCGACGAAGCCGTCAGGGCAGCGGTCTATCTCGCCCTGGGACAGGGGGTATAGCTCGATGGTTTCCGAGCGGCCGGGCAGCAGGTCGGGGATATCGCGTAACCCGGTGAGCCTGGCCGATCCGGTGAGCAGGAACCGGCCCGGACGCGGATCGGTGTCGACCTCGTGCTTGATAGCCAGGAACAGATCTGGTGCGCGCTGTACCTCGTCGATGACGAGGAGGCCGCTGTGGCGGACGAAGAGGGCCGGATCTGCCAGCGCGGCCGAGCGGACCGGTGCCTCGTCGAGGAAGCGCAACTCCGAGCCGGGGAAGTCGGCCATTACGAGCCGGGCAAGGGTGCTCTTGCCTGTCTGCCGCGCTCCGTTGATGACTACGACGCGGGTGTCGGACAGGGCGGCGGTGACGGCCGTCTGCGCATGACGGGGGATGAGGCCGGTTGCCGGTTGCACCCCGCAAGCCTACCCTGTCTGTGGTTGATCTGCCGAGTATTGTGTGGTTGATCTGCCGGATAGGTTGTGGTTATCTTGCCGATAGGTGCATGACCGGTCCGCCACGCTGCTGACCTACCGGCAAGTTCCGCAGCGGCCCTGGCCCACTGGCCCCGCCGGAGTGCTATCGCTGTTGGCGTGCCGCCGCCGAGTCAACCAAGTTCGCCAGGCTAGCTCGGTGAAATCCACCGATCCCCATCCATCACCAGGCCCGCTGCGCTCGTACACCAGGGGGCCCTCTACGGCAGCGGGGGAACGGCGCTCGAGCTCGGAATGGAGCAGGCGGCCCCTGGGCAAGTTGGCGTTCGGGGTCAGGCGCAGCTGGAGCGCGTCACCGACGATCTCGCGGCTAACGGACTGGTGGACTTCTCGCTCCGGCGGGCGGCGCGGGCGGCCGGCACCACGCACAAGGTCCTGCTCTATTACTTCGATGGCGCCGAGGACCTGCTGGCGCAGGTGGTTGCCCAGTTGCGCGAGCGCCGCATCGGCAGCGGGCCTCAAGCTGCTGATGCTGCCCGGCCCGGGCCAGGTAAGCGATGCTCATGATCTGCTCCCATCACGCTCGCTTGCCCGCGAGCGCTCATCGCTGGACGATTGAATCTGGACATGGCCCCGGCGGTCAACGGTCGTTGATTCAGCGACAGGCCGGGCGCATGACGGGAGAGCCAGATGTCAGGCATGCCCACCTCTCAGGTCCCGGAACCTGAGAGCCCGTTAGCCGGGAGCCCGCCTCCCAGGCCACCGGAGGACGCGCCGCTGTTGCCGGCCAAGCACAAGCGATCGAGCGGGAAGAAGATTCTGACGCCGCTCGTCCTGGCCGTCCTCGGCCTGCTGCTATTTCTGTTGGTTATCATTTTCTATCCGTCAGCAGTGACCGATGTTCGCACGCCTCCTTATTCTCGCCTGGGTTTAGAAACTAGATTTCCCATTGCGCTTATCGGTCTCACCGTCGTCCAGGTATCTCCAGCCATAGCTGAGATGAAGATCTCGGTTGAGCTGCCTGCCGGTACTACGGCCCCGCCTGCGGGTCCGCCGGCGGCCCTGGTAGTGGCCCCGGCCCTCGGGACTGCCTTCCGGGATTGCCCTGCCCCTTTCTGCCTGACCGTTCCAGGGCCGTTGCCAGGATCTGAGTGGGGCATGACACTGGCCTTCAGTTCTGTTGGCGGCTCGCCTGGGAAGGCGACTGTCGATTTCTTTGTGAAGGCCCGCAGTTTCGGCGTCGCCTACAACGGCATCACCGCGTCGGCTGCGATCCCGGAATTCATCTACCGGGGTCCCGGGACACCGATCTTCCTGGTCGGGTACGACATCCCGTCAGCCGCGAGCTATGACTGGTCCTCGTTCCCAACTGCGGCGGTCAACAACCGCACCGCCAGCTGGCAGGAGGATCTGACCACCGTTGATTCGCCGGGCCGGGCAGCGGTCGGCATCAACCCCGCCGGACAGGCGAACCATGACAACAAGACGTTCATCGCCGGGGCGCTAGTCGGCCTCGCCGGCGCGGCGATACTCTCCGCCATCCAGGAAGCCCTGCACGCGAGCGACTGACCCTGCCTCCCGGCGCGCCGAACCCGGGTGATGCTGACGATCAGTCATGGGCCATTCGATGCCCGCACTTCTCAACGAGCACCTCACGGCAGCGGTGAGCTCGCTGCGCGAGGCCCTGCGCGCCCGCGACCTGCCGGCGCTGTCGGGCGTCTCGAAGGAAGCCGCGGCCATGGCCGCCGGCTACCTGGAGCGGCACCGCCTGGGCGAGTCCCGCCCGGACCGGTCCGTCACGCTGACCGCGGCCGGCCGCGCCGCGCAAGATTGCGGGTATGCACGCCAGGCGGAGAAGGCCATTCGCCGGTTTGAGCTGAGCTCTATCGATGATTCAGCCAGAACGCCAGCCCTCTGAATCTACGCCACCGGGAATAGGCGCGGAATCGTCATACGGCTCGCGCGTATAGACGAGCGCGCCAACACTGAGGTGACTGAGGGTGCCATCCGGCCGAGTCACGACATGAAGCGTCTCGCCGGCGTGGTAGCCGTTGCTGCCGGTCCAGGTTCCCTCCGCCGTCGGGAATCGGGCAGGCGCCTCGTCCGTCGCAAGCGAGGTCAGGGACAGTTCATTGTTGGCGTGTACTCGAAGTATCTGCGGGGTGGGTCCCCAGTACCAGGTTCCAGCCAGGGAGAGCGCCGCCGGATCACTCAGCGCGTCCTCGAACCCGGCGGTGACTAACGCCGCGTCGAGCGGACCAGGCACCGCGACACGAACCCCGCGGAGACCGGTGCCTTCAGCAGCGCGCCCATCAGGTCCGCAGCCCGCCCGGC
>Ga0181536_10002891_pt1 | contig 19034 bp, 21 predicted proteins | sample PEATcosm2014_Bin_41_FD_121105 | JGI IMG/M metagenome (GOLD analysis project Ga0181536, IMG submission 121105) | Peatland microbial communities from MTU Mesocosm Facility, Houghton, MI, USA - PEATcosm2014_Bin17_60_metaG | ecosystem: Environmental > Terrestrial > Soil > Wetlands > Peat | place...
AAGTGACCTGCCCGGCGTCGGCCTTGAGCAGGCCGGAGATGATGTTGAACAGGGTCGTCTTGCCCGCGCCGTTGGGGCCGATGACCGCCTTGATCCGGCCCGGGTTGACCGAGAACGAAACCCGGTTCACCGCCACGAGGCCGCCGAAACTGCGCCGGACATCTTTTACTTCAAGCAGCGCCATGTTCCGGCCTCCTTTCTGGCAAACCAATTTCCGTAGCAGCCGAGGTGACGAGGCTCAAATGTTTCTGTGAAATTGTTGCTGGTAAGGAAGAGTGAGCCTTCTCACGTCGGCTGCTACGATATTTTAAATACGTTTCTGGAGGACGATGGTTCATTTGGTCTCCGGTACAATCCCGGCTCGTCTGGCTCTAAACATTTTTCCAGCCACTGTTTGCATCCAAAGTCCGAGCGGCTTGAGCGGTCCTTCGGGCGCGAGTGAGACAATGAGAATCAGAATCGCACCGAACATGGCGTTGTCGTAACTGCCGAACAGGCCGCGGAGCGACAGGTAGTTCAACAGGGTGCTCATACCGGTGACGCCCCAGAGGCTCGCCATGCCGCCGGACGCGGCCAACGCGACGTAGCGCACCGACTTGAACGCGCTGGCTTCCGACGGCCCGATGCCGCCGGTGTAATGCGTAAAGAACACGCCGGCCATGGCCGCGAGCAGCGCACTCAATACGAAGGCGCGCAATTTGTAGGCGGCAGTATTGATGCCCATCGCGCCGGCGGCGGTTTCGCGGTCGTGGATGGCTTGCAACGCGCGGCCGACGCGGGAGTGGATGAGATTGCGCAACAGCACGAGCAGCACCAGTACCAGGGTGCCGGCGAGGTAGTAGTTTTCAACGCGCAGGGCGCTCCGGCCCGACACCGTCAGCCCAAAGCCCAGCTTCCATTCCGGCACCCCGTTGATGCCGTCCGCCGCGCCGAAGAGGGCGGTGCCGAGGACGGTTTTATAGACGATCAGGCCGAAGCCGAGCCTGGCCATGGCGAGGTAATGACCTTTGAGCCGGAGCGCGGGATAGCCAATCAGGCTCGCGATGACCAGCGTCGCAAGCATGGCTGCCAGAAAGGCGGCCCACGGGGAGGCGGTGACGACCGGGTTGCCGTAAAGATCGTCCTTTGCCACCAACAGGTGCGCCCGCCGGAACGCGCCAGCCCAGGCGGTGGCGTTGAAGGGGGAGAAATCATGAGTCGTCAACACGGCCGAAGTGTAGCCGCCGATGGCGAAGAAGGCGCCGTGCCCGAGCGACACCTGTCCGGCGTAGCCCATCACCAGGCACAGGCCGATGACAACAATGGCATAGTAAAGCGACATGGTGAGCTGTGTCAGGCAGTATTCCCTTCCCGTTGCTCGCAGGACGGATTGCACCGCAACCAGCGCGAGCGCGAAGAAGGCGAAGGGTAGCAAGGTTTTGAGAGGATGGCTCATCGTGGATGGAAATGAAATTCAGGAATTACGTCCGGCCTCACCCCGGCCCTCTCCCCCAGGGAGAGGGGGAGCGAATCATCGGCAGTTGACAATTGGAAGCCGATCGTTGCTGCCGCCGTCTTTTTGATCTTCGCGCAGACGGGGCGGAAGACACTGAGCGTGTTCATTTTGGCGGAAGGCGGCGACTGTTTCTCCCTCTCCTGGGGGAGAGGGCCGGGGTGAGGGCGAGTGTTCATCTCATTCTTCATAAGTTTCGCTCAATGCTCCCTCACGCTTTCTGCGCCGGGCCGGCCAAACAAGCCGTGGGGGCGGATGAACAAAACCAGCAACAACACGGCGAACGCGGCGACGTCGTTGTAAGCCGCGGGCAGCCGGCTCACGGCGAACGCCTCCAGAATGCCGACCAGCAACCCCCCGGCCACCGCACCCATTGGATTGCCCATGCCGCCGAGGATGGCCGCGGCGAATCCCTTGATGGCCAGTGGTGCGCCCATTTCGTAGTGCGTCATGGTGATGGGGGAGATGACGCAACCCGCCAGCGCGCCCAGCGCAGCGCTCAGGCCGAAAGACAGCGTGCGCATGTTCGGGATGTTGATGCCCGCGAGCATCGCGGCGTCAGTGTTCGATGAACACGCGCGCATGGCGCGGCCACGCAGGGTGTATTTGAGAAAGATGTGCAGCAGGACCACCGTGACCGCGACGGTTCCCAGCACCCAAAACACCTGCGGTGAAATCGCCGCGCCGAGGAATTTGATGGACGACACTTCATTGCCGGTAAAGTAGGGCAGGGAACGGACCTTCTCGTCCCAGATGTGCAGGGCGGCCTCCTGCATGACGATGGACAGGCCGATGGTGATGATGATGAGGTGTAGTACGGAATGCCGCCGCAGTTTCCGGAAGAACAGGATCTCGAGCAAACATCCGACGAGCGCCACGATGGCCACCGCGCCCGCCACCGCCACGGGCAACGGAACGAAATATGCCAGCGTCACCGCCACCATCCCACCCAGCATCACGAATTCGCCCTGCGCAAAATTGAGGACGCCCGTGGCGCTGTAAATCAGGTTGAAGCCGATGGCCACCACGGCATAGATGCTGCCCTTGGTGACACCGGACAACAAATACTGTAATGCCAGACTTCCGTTTTCCATCGTCAGTCCTTCCGGGAAAAAGGCCCCGGTCGATTTCCCGCCGGGGCCTTGGAGGAACCTTCTACAACCAAACCAATCCGATTATTTTTTATAAATCGTGAACTTGCCGTCCTTGACCGTCAGCATTTCAAACGCATTCAGGTCCAGCCCCGTGTGGTCGGTGGCGGAAAAATTGTAGATGCCGGCCGTGCCCACCAAGCCGTGCAGGCCTTCAATGGCGTCGCGCACCTTCGCGCGATCGGTTGTGCCGGCCTTCTTGAGCGCCTCGGTCACTATCAAAATCGCATCGTAGGCATGCCCGCCAAAGGTGCTCACATCCTCCTGGTAGGCGGCTTCGTAATCCTTCTTGTAGGCAGCCAATAACTTCTTTTGCGGATGGCTGTCGGGCAGCTCCTCCACCACGAGCAGCCGGCCCGCCGGAAACAGGATGCCTTCCGCCGCCACGCCCGCCTGCTCGACATATTTGCGATTGCCGAAACCGTGGCTCTGGAACAGCGGAATGTTCATGCCGAGCTGCTTCATATTCTTCGCGACGATGGACTGGGCGGGAACAATGGACCAGTTCACCACGGCCTGGACACCGGGCGTGCTTTTGACCTTCGTCAGAACGTCCGTCAGATCGGTGGCCTGTTTGTCATAGACTTCGTTGGCCACAATTTCGATGCCTTCGGTTTTGGCGAGTTCCTCGAGCTGTTTCTTGCCGGAGGCGCCGAAGCCGTCATTGCCGGTGAGGACGGCAATCTTGCTGATGCCCTGCGCTTTCATCGTACGGTAGATCCAGGTCGCCGCCTGGCTGTCCTTTTGCGGGGTCTTGAAGACATATTTGGCCAGGGGATTGACGATGGCGTCCGCCGCCGCGCAGGAGACGAGGATCATCTGGTTTTCTTCGCAGAGTTTTTTGATTTGCATGGTCTCGCCGCTGGTGGACGGGCCGATGATGGCCAGCACCTTGTCTTCCTCGATCAACTGCTTGGCAAACGAGACTGCCTTCTCGGGGCTGCCGCCGCTGTCCTTGACGATCAATTCGAGTTTCTGGCCGAGCACGCCGCCCGAGGTGTTGATTTTATCCACGAGCATTTTTGCCGTTTTGGCCTCCGGTGCGCCGAGGAAGGACGCCGGGCCGGTGACGGAGAAGATGGCGCCGATCTTGATGGGTTTGGTTTCGTCCGCTGCGGAACCGGTTGGGGCGGACAACAGCAGGCCAATCCCGCAAGCTCCGGCGATGAGGAGAAGATTTTTTTTCATGGGCATCTTGCTTGAATGGCCTGAGGGTGGTTAGAACGTAAACATTATTTCGGCGCGGAGAAAATTCTCCACCTGGTTGCCGGCGTAGAAGTCGCCCGGGAAGAGGAACTCGCTCCAGAGATGTCCGCTGACGTGCGAGTTGAATTTATATTTCAGAACGGCCTGCAGGTAATGACCGCGAAAGTCCCCCGCGCCACTATACGGACCCAACGTTGTCAGCCCGCCTGCAAGGGCTGGGAGGAGGGTTTCGTCCAAATCCCGTGTCGGCACGTCCTGAACCGCAAACAGCGCGTTATAGGTGAGGCTGAAATTCATGTCCTTGATTGGATCCACGCTCCAGGTCGGGCCGACGCGGATGACATTGGCGATTTGGCCCACGCGTGATTCCTGCACATTGCCGTAAACATTATACATCTCGCTCCATTGCGGCCACCGGCCCCACAACACGTCAAACATCTCGTCGTTCTTTGTCTTCGGATCATCGCCGGTAATATATTCGAAGGACAGGCTCAACTGGTCATTCAACTTGTCTTTGAAAAGATAGGTGAGCTTGCTGTTCACGGCAAAGGCGTCAATGTTGCGATACCCTTTGGTCTGGGCCGACGGGGCGAGCAGTGGGTTGGGGGCAGGCGTCTGCCCGTTGAGTTCCGGGTCCTGCTTCTGGCCGAACTGATAGGCGCCTTCGGCCGAGTATTTCCAATGGTCCTGCACCAATCCCGAGACACGGCCGCCGAACGTGAAGATATCCGCGTTGTCTCCGAAGCTTGCTGGCGGGCCACTGTCGAGCCGGGAATCATTTTTGTACATAAAGTAACCGTCCACGTTCGCCGCCGGCAAACTCTTGTTGGCGATCCACAGGATGCAGCCTTTTTCGTTTTGATCGGTCAGGAGCAACGATTCCGGATCGCCGCCCAGGCTGGTGGAGGGACCGAGGGTGGGCAGCCAGGCGTCCGGTCGGGCGCACTGCGCCAGGCCGATGGCATCAATGGTGGTTTTCAGATTTTCCAGATTAACGGTGATGCGGGCCGAATCGAAGAAAGATGTGAATGACCCATCCTCGGGCGTGCCGTCTCCCACCAGAAAGCCGTCACCCAGAAAAATATCCTGGCGGCCAACCGTCACGGTGGCAGGCAGGTCCAACGGTTTCTTCCACTGCGCGTTGAAGGTGTCAATAATCCCGTAGCGCCACTGCATGCCCGAGTGTGTGTAGTAGGTGTCCATGGTCGAGGGTTCCATGAACTGCCGCGGTTCCGCCGCCAGACGCAGGTTTATAGTGACGTCGTTGGTCGGCAGAATGCTGGCCCAAACCCGGCCGCGGTAGCGAAAATAGTCCTGGGAATGCTGGGGAGCAAACGGGCTCTGCGGGTAAGTATTTGGAGGCACTGCAGGAGGAAATGGAGGCTTTAGAGGATCAGAGGTCAGGCTAAGCCCATTGTTGAAATACTCGTTGCGGATGCGAATGTCGCCGCCCCAGGTTAGCGGTACATCGAGGTTCTTCACCTCCTTCGCCCATTGGTCGAAAGTGATCGGCGGCGGCGCCGGCGAAGTTGCCGTGGCGGGCACGGCCGAAGTTACCGTGGTGGGTGCGGCGGTTTGAGTTTGAGCCAGGGCGGTCACCGCGGCCAGCGCGGCAAGACCCAACGTCAGTTTCAATTTGGTGTTCAACATAAGATTCGGCTTTCAGGTCTGATTCAAGATTGGAGACTTTATTGTTTTCTGCTTCCGCGACGGTTCCTGAATCCCGGCGACGCGCCGGGTGTAATTGCAGACATCCAGTTCGCGGAATTGGGATTAGAATTAGAAACAATTCCCGGCGTGTCCAGCCCGCATAAGCCCATTTTTACAGGAAATAGGTGATTTAATTGAAAAAATTCCAGTTCTTAATTCCAGGAAAAAAGGTTGCCAAAATTACGGAAAAATCGGGTTTTGAACCCCAAAATTCAGTCCGGCTCTGACACCGTAAAAACCGCGCTTGTCATCATCGCCGCTTTTTGCTGCACTCAGCTAAATCTTGAGCCACTGCGAATCACATGCCTTCATCCAAACGACAACTCCTGAGTGGCAACGAAGCCATTGCGCTGGCCGCGCGTGATGCCGGCGTGGCCCTCGGCGCCGGTTACCCCGGCACGCCCTCCACCGAAATCCTGGAACGCTTCTCCGAACTGGGCGGACGCGGCCAGTGGTCGCCCAACGAAAAGGTCGCCCTGGAAGTCGCCATTGGCGCAGCTTTTGCCGGCGCCCGCGCCATGGCAACCATGAAACATGTCGGTCTCAATGTCGCCGCCGATCCGCTGTTCACCGTTGCCTATACCGGCGTGAGCGGGGGATTGGTCGTCATTTCCGCGGACGATCCCGGCATGGCCTCGAGCCAGAACGAGCAGGACAACCGCCATTATGCCGTCGCCGCGAGCGTGCCGATGCTCGAACCGTCCGATTCACAGGAAGCCTACGATTTCCTGCTGGCCGCGTTTGAAATTTCCGAACGTTGGAAGCTGCCGGTGATTCTCCGCGCCACCACGCGGGTCTGCCACAGTTACACCGTCATGCAACCGCGCGGTCCGGGCGAAAAGCCGAAGGCGCCTAAATTCGAGCGCGATATCCGGGCGCGCGTGATGATTCCGGCCAACGCCCGCCCCGCGCACAAACGGCTGCGGCAGAAGCTGGCCGAAATCGAGGAATGGAATGAAACCTGTTCCCTCAACCGCGTCGTGCCCGGCGACAAAAAACTGGGGATCATCACCTCGGGCATTTCCTTCATGCACGCCCGCGAAGCCGCGCCGGATGCGAGCGTGCTCAAGCTCGGTTTCACCCATCCGCTGCCGATCAAAAAGATCGCCGCGTTTGTCAAAAGCGTGAAACGGTGCCTCGTCATCGAGGAGGGCGATCCGTACCTCGTGGAGGCCATCCGCGCGGCGGGAATCAAGGTTGAAGGCAAGGCGGAGATGTATCGTTTCGGCGAACTCAGCGTGCCGCGCGTGCGGCGGATTCTCAATAACGACATCACCCCCGAACTGGCGCAGGCGGCAGGCAAGCCGCCGCAACTGTGCGACGCGTGCCAGTATCGCCTGGTGTTCGAGGCGCTGCGCCAGCGCGATTGCATTGTGGCGGGCGACATCGGTTGCTACACGCTGGGCGTGCTGAAACCTTTTGAGGCCATGGATTCCTGCGTTTGCATGGGCGCGAGCCTCGGCGTGGGACTGGGGTTGCGTCACGTGTTGCCGCCGGAACAGGCGCGGCGCGTAGTCAGCATCATCGGCGACAGCACGTTCGTCCACAGCGGCATCAGCGGGATGGTGGAGATGGTCTATAATCCGCCGCCGGACGGACACGTGCTCATCATTCTGGACAATGCCACCACGGCCATGACCGGCCACCAGGAACATCCCGGGACCGGCCGGAAGCTCAACCACCAGCCGACCAACAAACTCGTGTTGGAAGACTTGGCCCGTTCGCTAGGCGTGAAACGCGTCCACGTGGTCGAGCCGCGCGTCGGCGCGAATGATTTCGATCGGGTTCTGGACGAATGTCTCGCGAGCCGGGAATTGTGCGTCATCATCGCCCGGCGCCCGTGCATTCTCATCGTCAAACGGCTGCGCGAACTGGAACAGTGCGAGTGTGAAAAGAAGGAGGCACCATGCGCGGCCGGCTGATCAACGTGGTGGTGGCCGGGCTTGGCGGCCAGGGCGTACTCAAGGCGTCGGACATTCTCGCCGACGCGGCGTTGCGCGCCGGTTTTGACGTGAAGAAGAGCGAGATCAAAGGCATGAGCCAGCGCGGCGGTTCGGTCACCAGCGACGTGCGTTTTGGCCAGATCGTGCTCAGCCCCATGGTGCCGCCGGGTGAGGCGGATTATCTGCTCGTGCTCGAACCGACGCAGGTGGATCCGCACAAACATTATCTCAAACCCGACGGCATGTTGATCACGCCGGACGCGGTCGCTGCCGACAAACTGCCGAACAAGAAAACATTGAACGTGGCGCTGCTCGGCGCGTTGAGCGTGCATCTGCCGTTGCCGGAAGCCGGGTGGATGGAAGCCTTGCGCGAAGGTTTTCCCGCCGAATTCTTCGACGCCAACCGCCAGGCATTCCTCGCCGGCCGCGCCAGTCAGCACCCCAAGAAAACCTGATTACCGTTTATGAGCAAGAACCGCGAAATTCCCCCCATGCATCCGGCCAGTGCGATGGATTTTCTGCCGCCGGCCCAGTTGCGCGACGTGCAATTCACCCGGCTCAAAGACATGGTCCAGCGCGCGTTCGACCACGTGGCATTGTTCCGCAAACGCATGGACGAACAGAAACTCAAGCCGTCCGACCTGCGGACACTGGACGACATCGTCAAGCTGCCGTTCACGGTCAAGACGGACTTACGCGACACGTATCCGTTCGGCCTTTGCGCCAGCCCGATGTCGGAGATCGTGCGTTTTCACGCGTCGAGCGGCACCACCGGCAAACCCATCGTCGTGGCCTACACGCAGGAAGACCTCAATGACTGGACGCGGGCCGTGCTGCGCAGCCTCGCGGCCTGCGGCGTGCACAACGGCGACATCGTCCAGGTCGCCTACGGCTACGGCCTGTTCACCGGCGGCCTCGGCCTGCATTACGGCGCGGAAGCGCTCGGCGCCAGCGTTATTCCCATCTCCGGCGGCAACACCGACCGCCAGATCATGGTCATGAAGGATTTCGGCGTCACCGTCGTCTGCTGCACCCCCAGTTATTTCCTGCACCTGATTGACCGCGCCGGCGAGATGGGAATAAACATGAAGGAACTGCCTTTGCGCATCGGCGTGTTTGGGGCCGAACCGTGGACGGAAGATATGCGCGAACGCATCGAGGCCGGCAGCGACATCAAGGCCTATGACATTTACGGACTGTCCGAAATCGTGGGTCCGGGCGTGGCCAACGAATGCACCCACCAGGCCGGACCGCACATCTTCGAGGACCTGTTCTATCCGGAAATCATTGATCCGAAGACGCTCGAGCCGCTGCCGGACGGCACGGAAGGCGAGCTGGTGCTCACGACGCTCTGCAAACGCGCCATGCCCATGATCCGCTACCGGACGCGCGACATCACCGCGCTCGAACCCACCCGGTGCGCCTGCGGCCGCACGCTCCGCCGCATCAAACGCATCGGCCGGCGTAGCGACGACATGCTCATCATCCGCGGCGTCAACCTGTTCCCGTCGCAGATCGAAGCCGCTCTGCTCAAGGTGGAAGGCACGCTGCCGCACTACCAGATCATCGTGGACCGCCAGAAGGACCTCGACACGCTGGAAGTGCAGGTGGAAGTGACCGCCGACGCGTTCAGCGACACCGTGAGCGCCATGGAACAGATGAAAAAACGGCTGGCCCATTCCATTGAAATCATCACCGGCCTGCGTCCGGCGGTGAAACTGGTGGCCCCGCGCAGCCTGCAACGCAGCGAAGGCAAGGCCAAGCGCGTCATTGACAAACGCATCATGTAACCCTGAGAAAGGTGAAGCTATGAAAATCAAACAACTTTCCGTCTTTCTGGAAAACAAGCCCGGCGCCCTCAGCGCTCCCTGCCGGCTGCTGGCCAAGGCTGACATCAACATCCAGACCTGCTCACTGGCCGACACCCGCGAGTTCGGCATCCTGCGCCTGGTGGTCGAGGACACCGACAAGGCGAAGCGGCTCCTGCAGCGGAACGGCTTTGCCGTGAAAGTGACCGACGTCATCGCGCTGGAGGTGGCGGACGAGCCCGGCGGTCTGGCGGCAATCCTCGACGCCCTCGAAGGCACCGGCATCAACATCGAATACGCCTACTCGTTCAGCAGCCGGACCAAGGGCCACGCCCTGCTGCTGTTCCGGTTCAGCGACCCGAACGCGGCGTTGCGGGTGCTCAAGGAACGGAACATCAACACGGTTGGGAGTGAAGAACTCACTAAACGGCTTAAAGGCTAAGCCGAAGTCGAGAGTCGAGGGTCGAGGGACGAGAGCTGGAATAATCCTCGCCCCGCCTAGCGGGGAGAGGGTGGGCCCGCTGCGCGGGACCGGGAGAGGGGCGTTTTGGTAGGGCGCGTCACTCCGTGCGCGCCGCAATTGTCATACGGACGGCGGGCAAGGGACTGCCCGCCCTACCTAGATTTGTTCAGATTGTCTCTGGAAATTGATTTAACATGAAAGCCATCAAGGAATTTTTCAAAGGCGACCAGTTCGCCGCGCGCAACAACATCGAACTGCTCGAGGCCGGGAACGGCAATGCCAAGGCGAAGATGACGTTGCATCCGCACCATTTGAACGGTTTGGGAACGGTCCATGGCGGGGCGATTTTCACACTGGCGGACTTCGCCTTTGCCGCCGCCTGCAACTCGCATGGGACGGTGTCCGTGGCCCTCAACGTGAGCATCACCTTCATGAAAGCCGCCACCACCGGCACGTTGTGGGCCGACGCCCGGGAAGTGTCCAAGAACTTCAAGGTCGGGTCGTATGCCGTCGAGGTAAAGGACGACCAGGGCGAACTCGTCGCCCAATTCCAGGGCTTGGCCTACCGGAAGAAGGACAAACTGCCGTTCTGAGCGAAGTGAAGTTGGCAACCACGGATGGACACGGATGGACACGGATTTCTCACTCACCCGAAGGGAATTTGACTCTTTAAGGTTCCAATATGGCACCTTAAAAACCAATTGACAGTATCCGCCAATGGCGTATAGAGCCCCGATGGGCTTTGTGGTAAAGCCGGCCAGTCATGAAAAAAGAACTGTTTGAAGCATTGAAGCAGAGCCTGCGCGAGGCGGAGCAAATCAAGCGCGGAGCGATGAAGCCGTCGCGCGTTTTCAAGATTGACCCGAAAAACGACATCGTGAAAGTCCGGGGCAAGCTTGGCCTGTCCCAGTTAAAATTTGCGAATGTTCTGGGCATCAGCGCCGACACGCTGCAAAACTGGGAGCAAGGCCGCCGGCAACCGACCGGACCGGCCAAAGTGCTGTTGAAAATCGCCATCCGGTATCCCAAGGTTTTGCTCGAGGTCGCTTAAAACAGTGATGGAGGTTGTTCAACAAGCCGTTTGGCTTCTTCAATCGTGTAGGTAGTTTTGCACTTAGGACACCAGAGGTAATATTCGTAGTAAAAATTGTGCTTTGGCTTCTTGCGCGGCTTTTGCTTGATGACCGGGGTTGAACATTTCCGGCATGGCTCACCTTCCTGCATGGCGGGACGAACACCTTCGGTTTCGGGTTTGTTCTCGTAACCCTCGTCCGCCGGGAGATTGGGCTGGTGCAGGGCGGCCATCGAAAGTTGATCGCATCGTTCATTTTCCAGATTGCCCGCGTGGCCTTTCACCCAGCGAAATTCCAACTGATGCGTCTGGCACAACGCATCCAGCCGCTGCCACAAATCCACATTTTCCGGGCGTTCGGTCCTGGTGCGCCACCAGCCTTTCCGCTTCCACGTCTTCACCCAACCTTCCGTCATGGCTTTCACCAGATACTCCGAATCGCTGTAAAGCGTGACTTGGCATGGGTGCTTCAACATTTCGAGTCCCGCAAACGCAGCCGAAATTCCACCGAGCGCCGTGAAAAAATCGCGTTGCGCTTCTTTCTCCAATCCACGGTGTAACCAAGTTGGAATCCATTTGGGGTTCCAATCTTTCAGGTGGTGATCGAGAACTGCGAAGACAAACACAAGAACCAGCGAGAAAATCAGGCTCCAAAATATCCTGCGCATCACTTGGCTAAAAATGGAGACACTTTCAGCCGCATCTCGAAGCAACGAGCGTGCCTTGAATCGACGCTTCTTGAACTGAAACGCGAGCAACCATTGTCCTCGTTTCCATCGCCAGTAACTTGCGAAGGATTGCAGTTCGTAAGAACGCAGGTGGCGGAAGCGCGCCCAGGTCCTAACCAATTGCAATGTGTTCTTTACGTTCACGATTTAAGATGGCGGCCAAAGTTTTTCCACGCGCAACCGTTTGGCAATCACTTCCGCCGAGACACCGAACTTGGGCGCGATGCGCGTGGCGATGTAGTCCAGCGCAACTTCGTCGGCAGCCAGCCAGTCGGAATAGCCGGCAGCTTGCGCGGATTGGATTGCAGATTGAAAGGCTTGGCGCAACGCATCGGGCGGGACCAGCAGGCGTCCGGCAAATTCGTAAGCCTGCCATTCCACCCAGCCGTATTCGACATCGGGAAGGGCGGCGATGTAATCGAACCATTCCCTGGCGCTGGCGTGTTTCTGCCTGCCGTAGATGTCCCGGTGCAAAATAAGATGTCCGATTTCGTGCGCGACGGAAAAGCGCAGGCGGTATTCCATGCGCGGGTTCATGAAGGCGCGCCGGTCCACGAGAATGGATTTCAAATCGCCCATGAGCAGCGCGTCCATTTCCAGTTCTTCGCGCAAGCCTTCCGCCGGAATCAATTCGAGGCCGAGATCAAATTCGGCGAGTTCGAGGACTTGGACCGGCACTTTGCGTCCCGCCGGATAAGCTGCGCGCAGCTTTTCGGTCTCCTGCCAGATTCGTTCCTTGGGGATGAATGGGGCTTTGAATTTGTCCGGGCGGTTCAAAGTCGGTTGGCGCTTCTGATGATTTTGAGCAGTTTTTCCAGATCTTCCCGCGAGGGTTTTTGGCCGGACAAGGTGCGAAAGAACGCCGGGAGTTTGGCCAGCAGTTCCTCATTTTCCATGACGTGGTCCGGGATGCGGCCAGCGTCCACGGCGGCGTAATCGTGGAATTTGTGCCAGTCGTCCGAACCGGGCTTGAGGCCGAGTTGTTTGGCCCATTTGCGGAGCGTTTCCTCGTCGCGCGGCGGCGAGAGGACTTCACGCTCGATTTTGCTCCAGTTGCTGGGGTCGTGGCCGTGATCCAGGCAGAATTCGCGCAGGCCGAGCCGTCTTCGCGCCCGCAGTTCTTTGATGAATGTTCCAAACATAGGTTTTAATTTTAATTCGTGGTAAATTATTTACCACACACGGCAGAAGTCGTCAACCGAAATTTTCAATTCGTGTAAATTCGTGAAATCTGCGTCAAAGCTGTCGCGCCGTCAGTGCCTCTTTAGCCGCCGCTCCAACTTTGTTGTTTCCAACCTTCGTTGCGTCTGTTTCCTTCTGTTGAATAGGGCGTCGCAGCGCTCCGCCCTCCGAAAGACATCAGAGGTTCAATGAATTCTTCTCGTTTCCCGGCGCCTTCGGCGCAAGGTACGGGCACAAATGCCGGAGGAGAGCGCGGGCCGGAAGGTTCGATTCATTTCCATCGCAGCCGGCAAAGGACGAGGGGAGGGGGCGAACACGATGGTTGGACTGAAAAAGTGGAGGTGGCCTTCAGTTTCGCCGAGGACGCACTGCACGGCGGACAAAAATTGGCGAGGCGAAAACGGTTTCATCAGCACGCATTGCGCCCCGAAATGTTCGGCCACACGGGTACAAAGGTCGGCGGGCAGCCAACCGGACCGGGCGGTGGCGATAAAACGGTCGCAAACCAGTTCCCGTTGCATCTCCGTAACGACTTCAAAGCCCTCCCTTCCGCCCAACTTTAACTCGGTGACAACCAAATCGAGCGGACGGCGGCCATACAGGGAAATTGCCTGTTCCCCGTTGTCAGCTTGATAGACGTCGTAGCCTTCACCGGCCAGCAGCAAATCCAGGATGGTTCGCAATGCGATGTCTTCGTCCACGAGAAGGACGCGCCGGGTGCAGGGGAGTTTGAACATAATCAGGTTGGTTGGTCGGCGGTATCGGTGTCAATCTGTGGCTGGAACCTGTGTTAAGCCCAGCGAGGTGCGCACGGCGGGCAGCAATTGTTCCGGCGGAAACGGTTTGGCGAAGACGGCCTGCGCGCCGAGTTCTTCAGTTTTGCGGAGGCAAAAATCAGCGGACATCCATTCCGCCCGGACCAGGCCAATGAAACGGGCGCAGTACGGTTCCCGGCGCAGTTCCGCAATCATCTCGAAGCTGTCCTTCCCCTCCAGGTTCAACTCGGTGATGACCAGGTCAAACGGGCGGCGCCGGAACAGGGCAATCGCCTGCTCGCTGTTGCCGGCCTGTACAACGTCGTAACCTTCACGGCTCAGGATCGCACTCAGCGCGGCCCGCGATACCACGTCGTCATCCACGACAAGAATGCGGCAAAGGAAATTTAAATTTACCGGAGACATGGGTGTGCCGGTCAGTCGGCGGCAGGCGGGGAGGAATGGCTGCCACCCATTTCTTGCGTCACCATGATGCGGAGCGCCATGAGGTTTTCCTTGCTGATGAGGGCGATCGCGCCGGCGGCGCGGGAGCGCTCGCGGTAATGCACCTCACTGTAGCTGGTGACAATGACGACCCGGGCGGATGGGTGTTCGGCGCGGAGCGCCTCGGTGGATTGAAAGCCGTTGAGGCCGGGCATGTTCACATCCATCGTGATCCAGTGGGGCTTGAACTCGCGCACCTGCTGCAAGGCTTCCTCGCCCGAGGCGCACTCGCAAAAGGTCACGCCGGGCAACTCCAGAATCCGGCGGATCATTTCCCGCGCCGAAGCGTGGTCATCAACAATCATCAATCTCATATTTAAACAGACTCCTATTATCAGTCCCTCTAGTTTGGATGATGAATTGCCGGAGCGAAATTGTGGTCACCCGCTATTTTGACCTAGGCAGATGCCCATATTTTTCTAGGTGGAAATACGGAGAAGAAAAGGCTAACGGCAGAAGCCAGAAGCCAGAATTCAGGAGCCAGAATGGAGAAATCGAACATCCAACATCGAACACTGAACCGGCGGGCCGGTCAGATGGCCGAACGATTTTCGAGGGCGAATTGCAACAGGCTGTGGGCGCCGCGTAATTCCAGCTTGGCGCAGATGTTGGCGCGGTGCGCCTCGACTGTACGCGGGCTGATGAACAGTTCGGCCCCGATCTGGCGGCTGGTTTTCTTCTCGGCGATGAGTTTGAGGATGCGGCGTTCGGCCTTGGTGAGATCATCGAGGCCGGGTTTTTGGGCGGCAAGCGATTCGGCCCGTCCGCGGCGGCGCACGAGATAACCGGAGATGGAGGAGCTCAGATAATGTTCGCCCGCGGCGGCCGCGACGATGGCTTTGACGATTTCGTCCACCGCATTTTCCTTGAGCACAAAACCCTTCGCGCCAAAATCCAGCGCGCGGTTGAAGATTTCCTCTTCCTTGTGCATGGTGAGCATGATGAGGCGCACGGGCGGGCGTTTGCCCTGGAGTTGGCGCGCAATTTCCAGTCCGCTCAGGCCGGGCAGGTTCACGTCCAGCACCGCCACATCTGGTTTTTTCTCCTGGATCAACCGCAACGCCGTCTCGCCGTCGCCGGTCTCGCCGATGAGGGCAAAGCGCGAATCGGACTCGATCACCTGCCGCAAGCCGCTGCGAAAGAGCGGATGGTCATCCACAATCAAGATTTTGATTTCCCCAGACATTACTCTCAAATAAAAATGCAACCAATCTGGCGCCGAAGCGAGCCGGAAATTGGCAGCGGCCCGCAATTTAGCACACGCACCATTCTTCCCCCTCTCCGCCAACGAAGTTGGGGGAGAGGGCGGGGGAGAGGTGGCACGTTTCAAACCGGCCTTCTTGGAGGTTGAATCAACTCATCACCCTTGGGCGGAAGAAAACGGTGGTTATGTGTTTTCCACATTATGGCCACGCAACCCGTTCGCCGGTGCAAGGCATTCCAAATTTCCAGAAGGATGCCTTCGCGGTTTTTTCGCCATTGATGATTCCAAAAGCGTAATTCTTCAATCCCCACCGACGCGAGGAACTGCTCCCGTTTCTTGTCGCTCTGGTGTTGCATCGGCAGACCGTGTTGGAACCCGTCCAGTTCAATGGATAATTTTGCGGCAGGACAATAAAAATCGAGAAAGTATTCTCCTTTCGGATGTTGACGACGGAATTTAAAGCCGGCAAAACGCCCCGCCCGCAAAGCACACCATAATTCCCTTTCCTCATCTGCTTGTTCGCGGCGCAAACGCCGGGCGTTGCCAGTAGGATTCATGGGCGCAGCGTAAATCGTAATTTTTGAAAGGCAACTCCTCTCCCTGGCCCTCTCCCCGCGCTGCGCGCGGAGAGAGGGAATGGAAGCGAGCATGCGGTTATTATCGGATGCTCGTTCCTATCCGCCGTCGGCTACCGGGATGGTCACCTCGATGTGTGTGCCTTTGCCCGGTTGCGATTTCATTTTGAGTTTGCCGCCGAGAATACGAACACGCTCGGCGATGTTTTTCAAACCCAAACCCTTTCCGCCCTTGACCGGGCCGGTAATTTTAAAGCCACGACCGTCGTCTTCGATGTGCATTTGAACTTCATGCACGTCGCGTTCCAAGCGGATGTGCGCCCGCCGGGCGCGGGAATGTTTCAGAATGTTGTTCAGACTTTCCTGGACGACGCGATAAAGATTCATGGCTGCGTCCTTCGGAAAAAGTCCGTCCACGTTGTCCAGCTTGCGCTGTAAAACCATCCCGCTGGATTCGGCGGCGCTGTCAATCATCGCTTCGAGCGCGCCGGTCAGGCCGAGATGATCGAGCTGGTGCGGATGGAGGTCGTGGGAAATCTGACGGGCTTCGCCGATGGATTGCGACGCGAGCTGGCTGATGCCTTCGAGTTGTTCGCGCAAATCGGCCGACAGGTTTTTCCCGGCCAGCGCCATTTGCGCGCGGTTTTTGATGAGCAGCAGGTTCTGGCCGAGACTGTCATGCAACTCGGCGGCGATGCGGGCGCGTTCGGCCTCTTGGGACGCGATCAACTGGAGTGTGTATTCCGCGCGCGCCATCTGTTCCCGCAACACGGCCTCCGCCCGCTCCGCTTCGGCGGCCTTCCGTTCCGTGAGGTCCACGTCCATGCACCCAAACCGCATTTCTCCCGTGGCAACCGGGATGCGGAAAACGGTGGACAACACAATGCCGGGCGAGCCGTTGCGACGGTGGAAGGGAAATTCCACGGGACCGAGGGCCTCGCCGGTTTGCGCAATTTGTTTCAGGGCTTTTTCAAACGCGGCGGCTTCGGCGGGCGCAAAAATCAGTTGATCGAGAGTTTTGCCGGATGCTTCCGTGGCCGTCCAGCCATACAAATATTCGGAAGCCCGGTTCCAAAACCGCACGCGTCCCTGCGCGTCAAACCATTGCACCGCCACGTGAGGGGTATGCTCGATCGTGGCGCGCAAGCTTTCCTCGCTCGCCCGCAACGCCGCCTCCGCCTGCTTCCGTTCGGTGATGTCGCGCATCACCGCCACCAGACACGCTTCGCCGTTGATTTCAATCTTCTCCGCGGAAAGCAGTCCCACCCCGGTTTTCCCTTTGCGCGTGCGAAACGGCAATTCCCAGCCTCGCAAATAACCGGTTCGTTGCAGTTCCCGCAACGCATGACTGCGGTCGGCAGGATGGCTCCAGAGCCGGAGCTCGAGGGTGGTGCGGCCAACTGCCACCTTCGGCGACCAGCCAAAAATCCTGCGGAACCCTTCGTTGGTCTCGATAATCCGCCCGTCAGGCAACTGGCTGATGATGACGGCATCCGGCGAATTGCGGAAGGCCTTGGAATATTTTTCCTCGGATTCGCACAGCGCCTGCTCGGCCTGGATGCGATCGGTGACATCGTGCAGCACGGAAACCAGACAGGGTTTTCCCCCGATTTCAATGGATTCGGCACTCAGGAGAATGATCCGGAGCCGGCCATTGCGAATGCGGGTGCGCAATTCCAGGTTGCGCACCTTCCCGGCGGTTTTCAGTCCGCCGACAAGCAACGTGCGGTCTTTCGGATTGTCCCAGATGCCCAACTCTATGGAAGTGCGGCCAATCATCTCTTTGCGCCGGTAGCCGTAAAGTTTGCAATAACCCTCGTTCACTTCAATATAACGGCCGGTTTCCAGTTCGGAGATGGCCAGACCATCCGGGCTGGCGCGAAAGGCCTTGGAAAATTTCTCCTCCGATTCACGCAACGCCTGCTCCGCCCGCTTGCGTTCCGTAATGTCGCGGACCGCCGTCACCCGCACCGTCCGACCCCGCCAAGAAATTACTTTGGACTGGGCCTCGCCGTCGAAAACGCTGCCATCCTTCCGCAGCAATTGATGCTCTGCCGGTATTTCCTGCCTGGTACGGAGCCTTTTCGCTATCAACGGTCGCCACTTCGCTGCAATCAACGTCAGGATTTTGCGTCCGATCAACTCATCCCGTTCGTAGCCGAACAGAGCAACGAACCGGTCGTTTACGTCGAGGATGCGCCCGTTCTCGTTGATGCAAATACCCTCAAACGCCGCCGCCGTGAAGCTTCGGAAACGCTCCTCGGCGAGAGCGCGGGTCTTGCGCCGCCGGTCCCGCACTTTCAGCAACCGGATCAACTCGCCTCGCGAAAAGCTGCGGTAGTCCAAAGCCATGCGTCCCTTATAAAACATTCCGCCCTCAAAGACAAAATGAATTGGCCCGCGGTTTTGCCGCAAAACGCGAAATTTTTTGCAAACCGGCTTGCGGGCGGAGCGGTCGCCGACTAAACATAACGCCGACATTTGCGGGGGATGTACAAAATTTTGACCAAGTGAGCGGTCACACGTAATGCCAGCGATTTTTCCGAGGTGGACAAACTGGTTGCCGCTGCAGATTGGCGCCGTGCTGGCGCTGGTCGGCGGTGTGGTGACCGCGGGTGTCACTTATTACTGCACGCCCAAATACACGCGGGCCGGTTACCAGCCGGTCCAGCCGGTGCCCTTTTCCCACGCGACCCACACGGGACAACTGGGCGTTGATTGCCGCTATTGCCACAACACGGTGGATAAATCGTGGTTCTCCAGCATCCCGTCCGCGTCCACATGCATGAATTGTCATAGCTTGGTGCTCAAGGACGACCCGCGCCTCGCATCCGTCCGCGAAAGCGCGGCCACCGGCAAACCCATACCGTGGGTGCAGGTGCATATCGTGCCGGATTACGTTTATTTCAACCACGAAGTCCACGTCACCCGCGGCATCAGTTGCGTGGATTGTCACGGTCGCGTTGACCGGATGAGCGAGGTCCTTCATGCGAAATCATTCAGCATGAGTTTCTGTCTCGATTGCCATCGCCAGCCGGCGGCGTTCATCCGACCGGTGGACAAAGTCACGGACCTGGGCTGGCACTGGAACACCAATGCGGACGTCGCCGCGCAGATGCAGAGAACCAACGGGGCAACCTTTGTCCACGACTGGAAAGTTGAATCGCTGCAAAGCTGCTCGGCCTGTCACCGATGAAGAATTTACGATTTACGATTTACGATTTACGATTGGCGCTTGCCC
>Ga0181536_10002892_pt1 | contig 19034 bp, 17 predicted proteins | sample PEATcosm2014_Bin_41_FD_121105 | JGI IMG/M metagenome (GOLD analysis project Ga0181536, IMG submission 121105) | Peatland microbial communities from MTU Mesocosm Facility, Houghton, MI, USA - PEATcosm2014_Bin17_60_metaG | ecosystem: Environmental > Terrestrial > Soil > Wetlands > Peat | place...
ACCCTCGGTCAGCTTGCCAACCTCACTCCCGCACGCTGGTCCGCCAACAACCGCTGATTCCCTGGGTTCGCCGTACGCATACTATTGATTGTAAAAGGGGGTTTTTGGTCGGGCCGGGATTTGAACCCAGGGACCTTTTGCACCAAACACGTACCCGATTTATTTGGGCTACGTGGTTTTGAGTGGCTTCTGTAGTTCACACGGACTCGGAGCATCTGCTTCCGCTCACCGCAGATCGCGCTGAAGCCAATTTTGTGCACATTTTTTGGCACAGCCGAACCCGTCTGAAGCACGCTTGCTTTGGCACTTGCGTTTTATTTCAGTCCCCTTCTCACCGGGGAGCCGCATGCGGCCCGGTCCACGAGTGCATTCGCGTCGGCCGCAGCGACAGCACATCGCCGAAAGCGTTTAGGGCACCCAGGCTCGAGCCCAGCACGCCGCCCAGCGAGGTTCGGTGCGCTGCCCTTGCGCTATAACCAAAATATTATGCTTTTTGCTTTTTGGCGGTGCCGTTACCCGTGGGGCTTAAGCCGTTTCCGAAGTCCTCGACAAATCTGGCGTCGAGTCGTCCCGTCGCCGAGCACGCTGTTGGAAACCGGACTAGAGTTTGAAGATGATCTTTCGCTGATAGAGCCAGTAGCAGAGGTACCACATCGTCAGCAGAACCGTGCAAGATTGGGCCACTGGCGCAAAATCACCGAGCCAAGTAAAGTGCAGCGTGAAAGCCCCGACGGCGCGGTCCAGCCATCCGCGTAGAACGCTGTCCGCCGAATAGATGAAGATGGAATTCGCACCCACCACGACCAGCGGAAGCGTCCACTTGCGGTAACCCTTCACTTCAATTAACCAATAGAAGGCAAGTAGCATCAAGAGGATCCAACCCGTGCTGTAGAACGTGAACGACGTCGTGCAGATCCGCTTGATGATCGGGTTCCACGGATGGATAATCAGCCCGAGACCGAGACATACCGTGGCTGAGATCGCCATGACTTGCATCTTCTCACGGTGCGTTCTCTCACTTTGAAGCAGTTGGCCCGTCCACACGCCAAACAGCGTAGTCACGGTGCTGGTAATGAAATTGATCGTAGTCCAGTAACCAGGGTTCGAGTGCCCAAATATAAAAGCGTCAATGACTGCCCCGATGTTTGTGGTCTTAGACAGAAAAGGTCCATCCGTTCCTGGAAACGCTACATACAAGACCCAATGGCCGGCTAGAAGCAGGACCGCGATGACGGCCTGCCAGCGAAACCTGAACTGCATGATCAGGTAGCAAAGGAAGTAAGTGATCCCGATCTGCGCCAGCACATTAGTGAGCTGAATGTACATCGTGCCCCTGTCGATCGACATCAGGATCTGGCTCATCAGCATCAGCCGGAAACTCCGCGCCACCACGTGCCCGAAGACCTGGCGTCGGGTGGCGCCCAAGTTCCATGCGCCGGGCAAGCGCGAAAGGCATCGCGACGCCCACCATGAACATGAACGCGGGTTGGATCAAGTCCCAGAATGTGATCCATTCCCAAGGCATGTGCTCGAACTGGTTGGCGATGCCCGTGAACGTCGGACGGTGTTGGGCTAACCCAGCCAGGCCGAAACCGTCCGACACGAGGACCAGCATGATAAACCCGCGATATGCATCAAGTGCGAGGTAGCGCTGTTGCGCGGAGGATTTACGGGGCGCATCATCCGGAACTGGAGTGCGGTTCCGAGTGTGCGCTGTTTGCATTTGGGAGATTGTATCACCGCGTGCGAGGCCCGACCCGTGCTGTTGCCAAACCACATTTTGATGTACTTGTTTTTTGGCGATGCCGTTACAATAGGCTTAGGAATGAAGAAAGTCGACCAAATCCGGGACCTCTTGATGCAGGAGTACACTCCGCGGCAAGTTGCCGAGCGCGTTCTATGCTCGCTGTCACTCGTCTACGAAGTGCGCGGGAAGAGCGATCTCGCCTCGCTTCAGAAACTTTATCAATTGCCTGGATACGGAGACAAGAAGCCGGTCCAGATCGTTGGCTCCGAGGCCAGTTTTGCCAGGTAGCGTGGTAGCTCTCCATCGAGTTCGTGTAACGCAGGCTGCTCTTCTTGCGACAAGCTTTCTATGCCTAATCGATAGCAGAGCGGGCTCCAGGCCGAGCGGCCATGGCGAGGAAACGGCCGCACATTGCACATCACACGCGAGCCAGATTCCCAGATGCAAGAGATCGCGTTCGCGCCAAATATCAGGATCACAAGTCATCTTCATCGTCATCTGTATCCAAAGCCGGATCAGAACGAGACGAATCCGGGCCATGGGGATCCTGAAAGCGATAACCGACCCCTGTCGCTGTCAAAATGTACTTGGGCCGGCCAGGATCATCTTCAATCTTCTTGCGAAGTCTTTTGACGTGGCACCTGAGAGTTTCGGTGCCGTACGCGGATCCCCACACGGTGCGCAAGAGCCTCCCGTGCGTGATCGGGATATCTTTGTGCAGCATAAGGAACGCGAGCAATTCAAACTCTTTGGTAGTAAGGCGGATTTCTCTCCCAGCTTTCCGCAGTGTTCGTTGTTCCAACTCTAGCTCTAACTGGCCGATACGAAGTACAAGTGTAGGCAGCACAGCGTCGGTGCCTGTCCGGCGAAGAACCGCTCGCAATCGGGCGATCAGTTCGCGGAGCCGAAATGGTTTTGTGATGTAGTCGTCTGCTCCGGCCTCAAGCGCCCGTACCTTATCGTCCTCCGTATCACGCGCCGTGAGTACTACTATTCCTGTTTGGGGAGCGAGACCGCGAATCCGGTGGCACGCCTCCACCCCGTCTATTGCGGGCATGTTGATGTCCAGCAAGACCATGTCAACCGACCGTTCGCGAACATAGTGAAGCGCTTCCTGTGCGTTCCGCGCGAGGTCCACCCAATAGCCGCTGGCTTTCAAAGAAGCCGCGAGTCCCACTCGGAATGCGGGGTCGTCATCTACGACCAGAATGGTAATGACTGGTGGCAAGTTGCACGGTCCCTCGATGATAAGATCAAAACCACCTCCGCGCACAGCCGCTGTATCGACGGCGACGCATAAGCCCATTCCGGTGCCGGAAACAAGGTTGCGTGCTCGGACGGCATGATAGCTGATTCTCCGGCCCTGGCGTGAAAACGCCGCAGGTTTCCGGTTTCATCGTCGCCGATTGGAACCGGGATCGTGCCTCGGTTGGTCGATTTACTTTTAAGAGAGGCCGCTCCTAGTGAACTCGATAGGCGGCCTCAATCCCTGCGCGCGGGCCCCGACGATGGACCGCTCTTGATCGTGATGGATCCGCTGCCCATGCGCAGAAAGATCCGACGCGACGGCGGCGAGCCAGCATATGCGAATCGCGAACCAGCGAGGTAATGGTGGCCTTTGCCGACAAAATCCGATGAAACGCTGCCCAGTCCGGTTCTCGCATCGATCGAATAGGGACCGGGATCGGGCAGCATGACGATCATGTCACCTGTGTGGCTGTGAACCTCGATATCTCCGGTGACATCGCTCACCCATACATAGCCGTTGTCGTGGCGGACAATCAGTTGCGAGTTGCGAGGCACATGGATTCGGTAGTCCGGCGTCAAGCCGTGCCTGGGGCTCGGTAGCAGCGGCCGCGGAAAGAAAAAGACGGTCTTGCGGACAGGGGGATTTGTCGTGATTGCCAGTTCTTTATCGGAGCGGCGTTCTGTGACTATACGAACGCGCTCGAAGCGCTGTTCCTCCTGCTGCTTTTGGCTGGGTTCGTAGAAACGGTTGGTGGATTTGATCATCGTGACCTCGACCTCGGGCTCATCCCAGCCGTCCACGGCCAGGTAGCCGTAGGAGCCGTCAACGCGGATGATTCCGCCCGGCGCGAAGGGCGTGCGCTCGGTGCTGGTAGCCTCAAACGACTGTGCGGCTCCCTCCGCGCGCACCAAAGGCACTACGGTTGCCAGCAGGCTCAACCCAAAGACCATCAGCAAGTGGTTTGACATGGTGTTCACCCTTCATTCTTTTGCGCGCGGGCGGCTTTGATGATCTTGAGATATCTTCGCGCTAATTCGTTGATCTGTTCTTCCTTCATCATGGGGAGGGCCTCGGGGTTGATCAGTTCCGACCCGATGCCCAGAGCTACGGCGCCGGCCAAAATGAAATTGCCGGCAGTCTGTTGATTGACGCCGCCGGTAGCAATCAACGGGACTTGGGGAAAGGGGTATTTCAGAGCACGGATGTAACTGGGACCGCCCAAGGGACCACAAGGGAAGATCTTGACGAAGTCGACGCCCATCTTCCATGCCGCAATCACATCCGTCGGAGTCATGGCGCCGGGGAACACGACGACATCGTTTTTCAACGCGAACTCCACGACCTCCGGTACGAGCCCCGTGCTGGTCAAGAACGTGGCGCCGGCATCCAGGCAGCGGCGGGCGGTCTCGGTATCCAACACCGTTCCCGCGCCGACGGCCATGTCGGGAAGATTTTTGGCCAGATGCGAAATCACATCGGCCGCGCCGGGCACCGTCATGGTGATCTCCGCGATGGGAATGCCAGCGCGGCGGACGGCTTCCGCGGCAAAGCGGGCGCGTGTGGCTTTAGTCACGCGAATGCCTGGAATGATGCCGATCTCTTCAATGCGTGCTCGAACTTGTGCCTTATTCATCGATGTCACTTTCGGTTTTGGATTTCACCGCCGGTCCATTGCCGTTGCAGTGCTGAGGACCACAGTATCAAAGCAACTCTCGGGTCCCCACTGCCTGGCGCAGTTGCTCCAGAGCGGTCAAGTAGGCCGCAACGGCCTGGCGGTACGCGAGCTGCGTCGCGCGATAGCTGCGTTCGGCGTCCAGAAAGTCCAGTAGCGCGATGGCACCGCGGCGATAGGCGTATTCGCTGATGTCGCGGCTTCTCTGCGCCACGTCGAGATAGGTGGTTTTGTAGAGCTGGGCGATCTTCGCATTCTCCTGCAAAGCCTCGTATGCGTCTCTTACGTCGGTCAGCACCTGGCCTTGGGCCGCCTTCTGCTGCTGTTCGGCTTGCCGGATGCCAATTCGCGTCTGCGCGATGTTGCCCTGGTTGCGATCGAAGATTGCAAGTGGAATGCTGAACGACCAGGTGGCGGCACTGATGCCGCCGGCGTGCGAGTAGTTGCCCGAAATAGTGTAATCCTGCTTCGCGTTCGCCTGGGCCAGCGTATATTGGCTGTTGGCCGCGGTCACACCCAACACAGCCGCGCGCAGATCCGGCCGGTTCTGGAGCGCCTTCGCCTGCATCTCCTCGATACTGACCATCAGCGGCCGGTATTCGAACTCACCTACGACATCGTAATTGGCGGGTACGGATTCGTAGCCCAATTGCTGCCGAAGATCCGAAAGTGACTGTGCCTTGTTGAGCAATGCCTGTTGAGCGTCGCCTTCGAATTGCACGAGTTGAAGCTTGATCTTCAGGTAATCGTTCTCGCTCAGGCTGCCATCTTTGTGCTGGATTTCGCTGATGTCGACCGTTTGCTGAAAACTTTTCAGATCACGCTCGGCGAGTTCAAGGGTCGACTCGGCAAGCTGGGCATTGACGAAAAGAGAGCCAACCTGGAAGGCAATTCCGCGCGCATTATCCGCCACCTGTGAGCGAGTCACGGCGGTTGCGGTTTTGGCAGCTTCCAAACGGCGCGCCCTCTTGTGGCCGCGTTCCACCAGATAGCTCAACCCAATGTCGCCTTCCGTCGAGTTCTGGAGGTACTGGGATATCGGTTGGCCTTGTGGGCTGCCCACGAGAGGCAGGTATTCCCAGTCGACAAACATCGTCGGATTCGGGCGAAGGTTGGCTGTTATTTCCGCGGCCTGGTTCTGTTGGATGGTCGTCTGGGCAGCTTGCAGCGTGTGGTTGTGCTGGAGCGCCAATTGGATGGCTTGGTCCAGCGTAATCCGCGTGGGTGCCTGGGCAAGCAACGATAACGGCGCTACCAGACAGGTGCTCACAACTGCTGCTACCAGACGAAACCGGATGTTTTTCATAGGCAAAGTTACAGACTTGGTTTTCATAACGCCTCGAAAGAACCTTCCGGTTCAGGAAGTGCGTCGCCATCCCTGGCGATCCAGGCGTAAAACGTGGGCAGCAAAACGATGCTGAGCAACAGGTCGGAGATCAGACCGCCCACGATCACGATGGCGAAGGGCCGCTGCGAATCGGACCCGATATCATGCGACAGCGCCGCAGGCAGGAGCCCAAGGGTTGCCACGAGCATGGTCATCATGATGGGACGAAGCCTCAGTACCGCGCCTTCCACCGCGGCGTCCGCGATCGAGTGGCCCCGCGCGCGAAGCTGGTTGATGTATTCGAGCATGATGACGCCGGTTTGCACTGACACGCCAAAGAGCGCCAACATGCCGACGCCCGAGGACACGCTGAGGTAAGTCCCAGTGAGCACCAGCGCGAGCAAGCCTCCGATGCGAGCCATGCCGACGTTTAACAGAATGAGCAGCGCCCATTTGTAAGAGCGAAACATGGTGTAGAGAATGATGAAGATGACCAGGATGGTCAGCGGAACGATGACGGCCAACCGCGCTTCCGCCCTCTTCTCGCTCTCGTACTCGCCCGACCAGCCGATGCCATAACCCACCGGCATCTTCACTTTTTCACCGATCTTCTTGATCGCCTCTTCGACCGTGGTGCCAAGATCCCGGCCCCTGACGTTGAAGGTTACGGCCACATAGCGGGTGTTGCCTTCACGGTAGATGTCGTATGCACCATCCTTGACTTCGACATTAGTCAACTGCGCCAGAGACACGCGTTCTCCCGATGGGGAAAGCAAGCGAACGTTGGCGATGGCCCGCCTGGTATTCCGATACGGCTCCAGGTAGCGCGCCACCACGTCGTACCGCTGTTCGCCAATCAGCACTTGACTCACCGCGTTGCCGCCAACGGCTGTCTGAACAGCGTCCTGTATGTCTGCCACGTTGATTCCGAAGCGCGCTGCCTGGCGGCGGTCGATGGTTAGGTTGAGATTTGGCTGGCCGAAATCGCGTAAGAGCTTGATGTCGTGCATGCCGGGGATAGCGGCGAGAACCGCACTGACCTCTTCGCCTTTTTCTTCGAGAGTCTTCAAGTCGTCGCCGAAAATCTTGAGCGCCAGCGAACCCTTGGTGCCAGTGAGGGTCTCTCCGACGTTGTCTTCGATAGGCTGCGAGAAGTTCCAGATCGCCCCTGGGTACTTTTCGAGCGCACGGTTCATGGCGGCGATCAGTTCCTCCTTGTTCTTGTGAAATACTGGCCGCCATTGGTCGTGCGGCTTCAAGTCGACGAAGTACTCGGTGTTGCTAAAGCCTCCGGTGTCGGTTCCGTCATCTGGCCGGCCGACCTGGGATACGACGGTTTTCACTTCCGGGAACGAAGCGAAAACATAACGGCAGTTGTTAGTGAATTTTTCGCCCTCCGAAAGGCTCGTGCTATTCGCCAAAGTGCCGCGAGCCCAGATAGCGCCTTCATCCAGGTGTGGCAGGAATTCGGCGCCAATGACGCCGCCAAAGCCCAGATAGATGGTTCCAGCCACAGAAACCAGCGCAACCAAAGCGACGATCCAACGATGCTGAACGGCCCAGCGCAAGCGCCGGCGGTAGCGCTCCGTTAGATACTCCATCACCAGGTTGTGGCGTTCCCGGACTCCCTTACGGAAAAATGTAGCGGCCAGCACTGGGGCGATGAGAATTGAAAACGTCATGGCGCCGAGAAGAGCCAGGGCAACCGTCCAGGCCATGGGTCTGAATAACCGGCCCTCCACACGCTGCAACGTGAAGATGGGCAGATAGGCGGTGATGATGATGGCGATGGCGTAAAACACCGGCCGTTGGACTTCGTGGCATGCCTCGCGTATGATCTCCGCGGTAGTTTTCGGGAGTCCAGCGCCGTTTTGCCGGCGAGTCCGGCTCAGATGCCGGATGATGTTTTCCACCATGACCACCGCTCCGTCTACTACCATTCCGAAATCCAGGGCGCCCAGTGAAAGAAGATTAGCCGGAATGTGGCTCAAGTCCAGCCAGATCGAGGCGAAGAGCAAAGAGAACGGAATCGTGAGCGCCACGATGAGAGCCGCACGGACATTGAGAAGGAACAGGAAGAGGATGACGCTAACCAGAATCATGCCTTCGGTCAGGTTATGCATTACCGTATGCAAGGTGAAATGCAGGAGATCGCTGCGATCGAGCATGGGCACTACCTTCACGCCCGGAGGCAGGATGCCGTTGTTGAGTTCGTCAACTTTCTTGTGAATGGCCTCGAGTGTGGGTTCCTCCTCGGCCCCTTTGCGGAGCAGCACGCCACCCTGGATGACATCGGGCTCGTCGATGATGCGCCCGTCTTCCATGTGGTTAGCCCGGGCCATGTGGCCCAGCCGGATTTTGGGGCCCTGGACCACGTTGGCAATATCTTTCACTCGAAGGGCGGTGCCCGTTTGGGTCTTTAGCACGGTCTGCTCGATGTCGTGCACCGAGCTAAAGAGCCCCAGCGCCCGAACGTTCATCTGCTGCATGCCGAGTTCGACAAAGCTGCCGCCGGCATTGATGTTGTTGATGGCAAGCTGCTGCTCCACCTGGCCGATGCTCAATCCATACGAGACGAGTTTGTTCGGATCCACACGGACCTGATATTCGCGCACCGTACCGCCAAAGTCGGAAACGTCGACCACATTGGCAACTGACTTGAACTGCTTGAGGAGAACCCAGTCTTCCAGAGACCGCAGTTCCATCAGGTCGTACCGCGGATTGGTGCTCCTCAGTGTGTACCAATAGATCTGGCCCGTAGTACTCCAGTCCGTGCCGATTTGAGGCTGTAGGTTTTGTCCATTGGGGAGATTGACCTGGGTTAGCCGCTCCAGGACCTTTTGCCGGTTCCAGTCGTTGACGGAAGTGTCGTCAAAGATCATGATCACGAACGACAGGCCGAAGATAGACTCGGAGCGCAAAAACGTCATGTGCGGCATTCCGGCCATTTGAATTTCGATCGGTATCGTCACCTGCTGTTCCACTTCTTCGGCAGAACGTCCCGGCCACTGGGTGATGACGGTGACATAGTTGTCGGCGATATCGGGATAGGCTTCCACCGGCAGATTGTGGAACGAGACAGCCCCCCAGCCGGCCAATAAGATGGCAATGGACATCACTACGAACTTATTGTTCAGCGCAAAATCTACAAGAGCCCGAATCATTTCCTGTTTTCCTGCGGTATTAACTCTTCCCGAGGCTCACTGAGCGAGCACGTGATCCAAAACCAATGCGTTGGTGACTACCTGCTGCCCGGGCTGGAGCCCCGACTTGATCTCTTGCAGATTCAGGTTGTCCGGCAAGACATCTCCACTGACCACTTCCAGGCGGCGAAACTTCTTGTCCGGCGCCGGCGCGAAGACGAAGTCGCGATCATGCATGTGCATAATGGCGGAAGCAGGGACGATGGTATGCATCTCGCTGGTTTGCCCGTGGAACGTGGCCCTCACGAACATGCCCAGCCGCATGATGCCCGGGTTCTGAACTTCCATTCGAACCTTGGCGGTGCGGATGTTGGGGTCGAGAATCGAGCCGATGTTGCTCACCCTACCCTTGAACACGCGGCCAGGATAGGCATTCAAGGTGATGTCCGCGGAGTCGCCGAGCCTGACATTGGGCAAGTCGTTCTCATACACATCACAGACAACCCAGGTGGATGACAGGTCGGAGATGGTAAATGGGTACGGCGTGTTGTACGCCTGCACCAGCGACCCGGTGGTCACTTGCTGATCGGTAAGCACTCCCGAAGTGGGCGAGAAGATATCTACCATGAAAGCCGGCTTGTCGGGATCGTTGCCGAGCAAACGGAGATGCTCGGCCGCCGTGTCCACCGCTATCTTGGCTTTTTCCTCCGTGTCCTGCGCCACTTGCAGATCGTTCAGGGCGATGGCGCCGTGTTCATAGAGATCTTTCGCGCGTTCATACTGAGCCTTGGCGAGAATCTCATCCGCGACGGCCATGCGGTAATTCGAGTATCCGCCCGATACGTCGTCGCTGCGAATGCTCATGAGCAACTGGCCCTTCTGAACGGTATCCCCGAGCCGCGCGTGAATGGCGTTGACGCGCCCGGAGGCTAGCGAAACGACCGGTACATTGCGTGATATGTCTGGGGTGACCGTACCAGTCACCACCAACTCAGAGGTTGCCGGACGCGCTGTCGCCGTCGCGAGCGGAAACTGTTCCGGACGGTCGACGCTGAATATGCCGGGGTCTGCACCGGGAATGACGTTAGCGGGAGGTGGAGCCCCCGCAGCGGCTGCGTCGGCTTGCGCGTTTACTTTACCGCAGCCGGCTAGAGTCAACAATGCGTGCGTCGACAGCAGCAAAGCCAACGTAACCTGTACCCTGCTTTTCATAGGTCACTCCGAGTCACAAACTGTGCCAATTTAGAATACGGCGCACGACATAAGGACGGCATAAAGCCAAGATTAAAAAATGCTATTAGCTCCATAGACTATACTTATCGAATGACCGGGCACTCCTAACTCCGGATCGCCGGAGTTGGGCCGCTCTCCATCACTCAACTAACCGGTTGGCCAAAACGATAGCCAAAGTGTAGTTCGGTGAGCAGGTATTCGGGATCGGATGGATCGTCTTCCAGCTTCCTTCGCAACTGGTGGACAAAGGTCCGCAGGTATTCTAGCTCATGACCGTATTCAACGCCCCAGACAGCGCGCAAGAGCTTGGTGTGGCCGATGGGCACCCCTGGGTGGCGCATCAAGTAGTGCAGAAGGTCGAACTCCTTGGGAGTTAAGCGTAAGACGGAACCCGCTTTGCTCACGACCCGGCGTACGGAATCGAGTTCGATCGCGCCAATGACGATTGGTGTTTCCGTATCGGGCGAGGTTGTAGTGGCGCGCCGAACCGCGGATCGTAACCTTGCTGTCAGCTCCGGGATGGAAAAAGGCTTCGTAATATAGTCGTCAGCTCCTGCGTCGAACGCCGCTATCTTCTCCGCTTCCATATCCCGAACCGTCAGCATCAGGATTTGAAGGAGGGGAGCCTTCTTTCGAATTGCCCGGCAGGCTTCAATTCCGCCGATGCCCGGCATATTGACGTCCATGAGAACGGCGTCGTAATGGCGACAGTCCACTTCTTTGAGAGCCTGCTCTCCATTGGGAGATTCGGCGACCTGAAAGCCCAAGGCGCCTAATGTCCTTCCCAGCACGCGACGCAGCTCAGGGTCGTCGTCGGTAACCAGGATATTTCCGTTGGCAGTACCCATATGTATACTAGGCCGCGACCGCCGCGGGCAGAGAAATAGAGAACGAAGTCCCGTAATCTTCGTGCCCTTCAGCCCAAACGCTCCCCTGATGACCTTCAACAATCTTCTTGACAATTGAAAGCCCCAGCCCGGTGCCGGCGGGGCCGTATTGGGTCTCAGGCGCTCGATAGAATCGCTCAAAAATGCGTTCGCGTTCATCCGCCCTGACTACCAAGCCCTTACTCAATACTTTGAGGACCACACTATCATCCCTGACCGCGAAAGCGACATCGATCGGTGATCCCCCCTCCGAGTATTGGATGGCGTTATTGACAAGCTGGACAATAGAGGTCACGATCAATTCCCGATCTGCGAATACGGGGACCTCCCGGCTGGGCACAGAAACGCGAAAACGCCCCCGATCCACTTCTTGATCGAGTTTTTGGATCGCGAGGTGGATTAGGCGGGAAAACAGCAGCGGTTCCCGCTGCGGCTTGAATTCCGTTGATTCCAGCCTTGCTGCGGTCAGAAGGCGCGAGGCCAGATGATCCAGTTTTGCCGCTTGCTGGTCTATCGAGGTGACGAGGTCCGTTTGCAGTTCGGACAGACCGCCGATAGCTAAAAGGCCGGAGCTCGCGGTCCGCGCGATCGCCAAGGGCGTCTTGAATTGATGCGCTAGAGCGTCGAGGACGGCTGCGCGCAGTTGTTCCGCCTCCCGCGCTGCTTGTGCATGGGATTCTCTCTGAAGCGCGCGAAGCCGTTCCAGCGCGATTCCACAAAGCGAAGCGAGCGCGGTGGCAGCGAGCTTGTTCATCCCGGTATCGTGCAACGCCAAGCCACCCACAGCCCGAGAACCCCGTCGTAGGACGCAGTACCAGCTCCTCGTTCCCGGATGGAAGCAGTCGGCGCCCAGGAAATAAACGTCCCTGGTCAGATGTTCAGCACCCACCGGGCTCGCGCCAATTTGATAGGTTGTGGCTGACGGAGCATCGAACAACTGAACGGCCTTAAGCGCGAAGATCTCCCGGATCAGCGAGGCAATCTGATTCCCCAGATCTCCAGAGCTGTTCAAGAGCAGTATCCGTCGCGACGTTTCGTAGAGCCGCTCCATGTCGCGCCGCCCGGCAATTGCTTCCGCTGCTCGCATCTGGGCGCGAAGGGACAATCGACTGATCACTAAAGCCGTGAACTCAAAAGCGCCGAGCGCGACCCAGTTTGCCGGACTATTTGCAAAGCTAAATATCGGTGGAACAAAAAAGTAATTCAAGCAAGTCGTGGCGGCGACTGAGATCCCGGTGGCCTGCCAGAATCCACCGTACAACGCCGCCAAAACCACCAGGACGAGATAGAGGAATCCGGTGAACGCAAAACTCTGACCGAAACGGAACGATAGCCAAGTGCAGGCAATGAGCCCGGCGAGAGAGAGGCCGCCAGGCACCCCCAATACGAGCTTTTCCTTCAGTCTATTAGGCAGACGCGAGACCCAGTGAGGGCTCGTGTCGGAATGAGTGACGTTCGTGAGCGACTCATGTGGCAGGGACAGAGCCGCCGCGTTCAATTCAAGCATAAGGCGTCGTGTCCTTCAAGTTGCGGCGCGGCCCGCAATTCATTTCGCTGATCCGCGTTATTGGTAGCCCGAAGATACGGGAGGGTGTTCATTTATCGGCTCCAATGATTTGGGGCAAGCCTCAACATCAAAGTTCCAGCTTCCCCATATACTCCATTTCACTCAGGTCGAAGTCTTGGGCGAAAACAATCCGGCCGATCTGGGCCTCGAATCGGATTCGTCCGTCTTTCTTAATGATTTCCGCGGACAAAGGAAACAGATAGACTACGACGAGGCTATCCTCCCGCTGGAACACCTCAACCCGGATCGGCTTGACATCCTTTTTCCCCTCGCGCTTCAAAGCCGCCAGCTTCTTCAAAGGTTCGCCCAGCTGTGCGGGATCGCCCTTGAAATTGCCGCCGGGAATGCCGTAGACGGCGATGCGGTAACCGTCGCCCTCCAACGTGGGAGGCTCGAACTCGTGCGATTTCAACTCCGCGAGTTGAACCGGGAGAGCGGTCTCCCAACGCAGTTTCAACGTAATGGCCTGGGGAAGAGACTGAGCGCTGCGGTCATCGCCTCCGGGGCCCGCGAAAACATTCGGTGACACTTTTGGCCCGCTGCCCTTCGGGTCCACCCCCTCATTACCGACGCCGCGGGGCTGCCCCATCTGTCCGGCTTCCCTGAGTTGGTCCTCGGTCAGCCGGCGTGTGATGACGGCGCTGATCTTCTTTGCCCAAGGTGACGTGGCGAGGACCTGCTTGGCCTCTTCCTCAGTCCACTGGGCAGCCGGCTTGCTCTTCCAAACCGGATCCGCGGCACTGAGTTGAGCCACCGATACCACCAGAAAGAGCGATTGCACCACGAAATTGCGCATCGGTTACTCCGAAAGAGCGAAGCAGCGGTCGGTTTCCGCTCGCCGCGCCGCTCTTTAGTCCAGCTCTCACACGTTCCGTACTAGAACTTCACCATCACGCCAACCGAGAGCTTCGCTTCACTGCGGCGAAGATCCGGGAACCAGACACTGCCGAGTCCGCCACCGCAGGCTGCTTCCGCCGCAACCAGGTTCGCGGTTCCCGCTGTGGCGCCCGACATGCACGTGTAGTATTGAGGGGAGCCGTTATTTCCGCCCGGAGGCGTGACGCCGCCACGCCCGGCGAAATACGGAACATCGGAGTGGCGATATCCAACTTCCGCCCACCAGGTGATGTACTGTCTCGGCATGTACTGGAGAGTAACCGTGCTATCCCACATATGGGCCCGCTGGCCGGGGTTTTCCGTGAAGTAAGGCGTGCCCGATACAGCGTCGGCACCGTCAATTGGCGGCAGCAAGGTTAGATAGCGACCGAAGTTGCTCATGTCTCCGCCGCCGAGCGTGAGGCCGAACAGGTCCTTGTGGAACCACATCCGATCGTAGAGCATCCACCCGACAAACGATGACTTATTCTGGCTGGGTGCGCCGGTGCACTGAATTCCCCCGCCATATTGGCACCCCGCGTCTCCCGTCAGGGAGAATGCCATCTTCGAGAGACCAGTGTTCTCTGGATTGTTGTAGTATCGGACCTCGATGCTATCATCCGTGTGAATGCGTTCCGTGTGCGGAAGACCCAAATTATCTTGCCCGTAGCCGTACTGATTAGCAACGAGCTTAAACCATGCTGTCGGCATCCAAAGAAGCTGTCCTCCCAGACCCGGATGGCCGTTGTACTTGGCGTAGGATTGCCATCCGTTGATAAACCACGGTTCGATTTTCAACTTATTAGTGGGGAACCACTGAACGCGCACACCGTTGAAGAACCAAGGCGTGTTCGAGGACACATACGACGGTTGGTAAGTCCAGTTATCAAAGTTATAGTAACTGAATAGGCCGATGTACGACACGAAGATACCCGCGTCGACATTAAGCCCGTGATTGACGTCGAAATGGTACCCGCCATACGCCTCCGAAACGTATTTGTAGGCATCACGGAGGTCCCATTGGCCAACTCCGGCGCTGGCGTCGTTGCGCGGCGTCGTGGTGGCAAACAAGCCCTCCATGAACAGGATTCGGCCACGAACGCCCTGCCAGTGGAAGTCGCCGCCCACGCTGGCCTGCTCAATCTGAACCTCGCCGGAGCGGAACGATTCGGTAGCTCCGACGATGGTGTGATCGATCGGCTGGTTGAAATCTTCCATGTAGTGCGTATCGAATCGAACTTCCGGCGTGAAAAATTTCGTATCCAGCACGGTGTCTTTATTGCGGGGGGTAGCATTGAGCCAGGTGAAGTCGGCAAACGCGAATGGCGTAAAGTTGTCAACGGCTGGAGCGGGTTCAGGAGCTTGTAGGGCTTCCGGAAGCACAGGGTTCGGTGGAGCGACTGGCGTGGGTGGCGGGGCTACTGGCGACTTGCTGGTTTGTGGCATGGCATCCGGAGCCGAGGGATTTGGCAACGGTGCCGTCACATTGGAGGCCACGAGGGTTTTTTCCGTAGGCCTGGCGAGTGTACCCGGCTCAATCGGAATCGCACCGGGGTCCTTTACGATCGTGGCGAGAAGGGTGCGCTGAGGCTGGCCGTCAGGCTTGGCGGGAACTTCCTCTGATGCCACCTGCGAGCGTTCCTGCGTGTTCCTGCTCTTGACCTCCGCTTCAAGCTGATCGATGCGCTTTTGCATGGCTTCCAGCCCCTTTTGCATCGCTTCCAGCGCTGTCGCAATGGCGGGACTCGTTCCGGGATCCGGAGCGCTCGAATTACTTGTGCCAACGATGCTCCTTGCGAGCGACAAATCCATTTGTGCAGTTTGGTGATTTGTCACGACGACTGCGCTCGCCGCCAAAGTAGCGAATCCTTCCACCCTCGCGCTCACTTGATATTGCCCCGGGTTGAGGCTCGCGACTGCGAATGCGCCGTCGCTGGCGCTGACCACGGTGAGATCAGAACCGTCCGCGACGCTATGCACACTAACCTGTGCTCGCGGCAAAGGCCGACCGTCAGGATCCCGTACCACCCCGCGAAGGGCGCCGGATGCGTACTTGTCTCCAACGTTTGGCTCTGCTCCCAACGCAATGCAAACGCACACCAGGGAGGCAAACAGGACAACTGAACGTTTTTTCACAAGAAGCATCTCCAGAGTGTGGCGCAGGCCGGTTTAAAAAGGCATTAAGATTTCCTAAACATTTCATCGCACTTTTCGATTGGTTTCATAATAAATTTGAATGTGCATCGATCGATGCTTTAGGTCGGGGATCTGTGTGCTCGCTCTCTGATTCGCAGCCGGGCTCCGCGGCGCCTTGCTGTCGCTACATCAAGGCCAACTAGCGCACACTCAAACAGCGTCTTCTACCGAGGGATATTCACGCGAAACGGTTCGTGTCGGTAGACGAAACGACCAATCTGTTAGGACCTTAACTCATTGGAGTGCCCTGACTATCGGCTGTTTAGTGATTATAGCTTCGGAGTAAGTGCTTCTTCAATTACTATAATAGAGATGGCACGAGTTACCGAATGTCGGTTTAAGCGGCGTGTTATACGCTGTGTTCAGCGTTTCATTGGACACAACCAACGTGAGGTTCAGCTTTAGCACGTTCACACTCGGCTCGCTGACGAACCCAAGCTGACGTGACTCCATATGCCGGTACACCAACTGGCTGAGCCTGAGACGCTCCGTGCTTTCGCCACTCGCGGAAGCTGCGCCGAAGCCGGACTGATGTACCGGTCGAGACCCACGTACAAATGATGAGGTTCATTTGTCGCGTGCCGGTTTTCCGAGCTTCTTGAGTCGAAGCGGTTGCGTTGGGTCGACTTGGAAGGTATCGAGTGCCGGCTTCATAACGGCCTTCCGAGCTTTGAGGGCTGCAATCTTCCGTTGGATTCTGTTGTCGCCAGCGGAAAGCTCTTGGGCAGAATCCCTGATGGGCCCAGTGGGGGCCGTTTTCACCATATCGGTGGCGCTTCGCTGGGTCGACTTCCCCTTCACTCTCGATCGCTTTCGCACGAAATCATGCACCCCACTCGCGGTTACTTGAACTTGGCATTTTTCACCAAGTATCAGCGCGATATCCCGGTAGGTCCGACCGCGGCGCCGGAGCTCACGGATGAGCTCGCGGTAAGGCTCCAGGCGCGAGCGCGGCGGCTTGTCGGGCAGGCCGTCGAGGATTTCTTTGAATTTGGTGTTCATGACCAGAGCCCAAGCCTGACTACACTGTACCTCAACAGCCACGAACAGTAACTCGACAATAACTTGATAGATACTTGACAGAAGATTGACAAATACTTGATGGAAGGCATGGCGCGGGGGCCCGCGCAACTCTAAGCCAGAGGCTTAGGGATGGTGTCTTTTTTATAATTTTGTACCGGCCACTCCGAATTTGACGCAGGCTAGCTCGTAAACCAGGCACATTCGATACGCTCCAAATCAGCCCTCTTGGCCACCGCGCCGATTGCGTTATCCCCAGCTTGTGGCGCAGGTAATGCTCGAATTCCGGATGACCTTCTTGCGGCTTTGGAGACGCCTGGCCAGGAACTTTCACGCCGCGTTTTTGAGGCCGTCGTACTGGAAGCCTATCGCGAGCGCAAGCTTTCGACGGCTCAACTTCGGCGGCTGCTGGGCTTCGAGACGGGCTACGAACTGGACGGCTTCCTAAAGGCCCACCAAGTCTGGTTGGAATACGGTCTTGAGGACCTCAAGCGGGACCGCGAAGCGCGACGCAGGCTGGGCTTCTGACAGGTGCGCAGTTCCCTACGGAAGCCTGTGGTTACCGAAAAACTCCGTCAGATTGGAAATGCAGGTTTTTGCTCGGCGCTTTACTCTGGCACCCGATGAGGATTTCGCTCGTCGCTGGTCAACGTGCTCTGGTCGATTGCCGTTAGGCCGTCCACGCCGCGCGACTTCCACCTCAAGTCCCGGCCAGCGTGTTTAACAGTTGGGAGATTTTGAATCCAATTGAATCCAACTTTCGATTGGCCGGAGCCTCACGATTTGTAAGCGTTCGAAAACAAAAGAATAGCGAAGTCAAACGGCATGTCGGATGTGCTGACGAAAATCCTCGCGACACCTGCGGCAAAGCGTCGGCAAGTACAACAGATTCAATAAACTGGAGCCACCCGCCGGGATCGAACCGGCGACCTGCTGATTACGAATCGCTGGATCACGGCATATCAACGAGTTGGATGGAGTTGCCTCACATAGCACCGCTTGTATTTTCAACGAGTTGAAGAACGGGCTTACCAATCCATCTCACTCCATCCGTGCAGGACTGGGCATATTTTTAGGCATACCTGCCCGACTTGCCTGCGGATGTTGAAATAGACTGGTAGATCGATAAGAAAGCCATGCCAGAACCCACCAAAGAAGAACTCCTGCGCCGGATTGCGGAACTCGAACAGCAGGTTCAGCGCAAACCAACGGCTCTAGAATTTCGCGTCAGCGATAAGGGTGGAGTCAGCGTCTACCGCCTCGGGCGTTTCCCTGTGACGCTTTACTACGAGCAGTGGGTGCGGCTGTTGGACCATGCCGAAGAGTTGAGGGCATTCCTCGAAGCCAATAAGGACAAGCTGAAACTGAAAGGGCAGGGGGAGGGTGCTGGCGAATAGGGCCAACGCGCACCTCACACCGAGCGGGTTGTTCTCAAGGTACTTCAAGTCGGCTACGCTAGAATAAGTCATAAGCCCCGCATGAGCAGATCCACCGATCCACACGCTGATCTGAAGATGGAGGTGGATTCCGCTGACGGCTTCTTGCTGGCTACGATTTCGGGAGCTGTTTCTCTGAGCAGATCATTGGAACTGTTAAAGGCGATATGCGACGCAGGGGTAGCCAGAGGCTTTCAAAAAATCCTGGTTGATTGTCTGGCAGTAACGGGTGAACTTTCACTTCGCGAGAGGTATGCGCTTGGGAAGGAAGTATCGGAGTACATGCGCACCAACCAAATGTCGCTGAAGATTGCATTTCTTGGCGAGGAACCTGTGACCAACGGAGTCGCTGTGGGCATAGCCCAAAATCGCGGACTGGATGTCGAATCATTCTCTGAGCGGCAACGGGCGTTGACGTGGTTGCACGATCCTAATTCACGCCCGCCACCGCACCGCAATACCGGCTGATTCAAAGAGCATCGGGAAGCCGCTGGCGCTGGGGAATAGGGCCGAAGCCAAGCCACCCGCACTTCACGCCCCCGTCCGGTTACGTCACAATGTTAACGGTCTTCAGGAAACGTAGATTTCTGGACGTTGGCCGGGAGAGCCGCAGCGGCCTGGCGGAGCTTGAGGCGCAGGTAGTCCAGGTAGCTCTCCGGCGCAGGATGGGCGCGGAGTTCG